>OBWV01000755.1_pt1 | contig 23394 bp, 20 predicted proteins | sample 1495351 | NCBI WGS metagenome assembly OBWV01 (sample SAMEA2580122, study PRJEB22360) | human gut metagenome | biome: human gut; feature: human-associated habitat; material: faeces | place: Denmark | collected 2008/2010 | reverse complement strand
GTCAGCAACAAAAAAATGAATAAAAAACAAGCCGTTGCAGACGAAGCAACAAAGGCCAAAGCGGCGATTGATACTGCTGCTAATGCTTCAGCGGTTGACCAAGCAAAAAATGCCGGTATTAAGGCCATTGATGCTCAACACGTCTCTGGTAAAGCTTTTGACTTAAGCAAAGACGAAGCCAAGAAAGCGATTGATGCTGAAGCTACCAAAGTTCAAGGTGAAATTGATCAGGACCCGACTCTGACCGCTACTGCCAAGAAACAGCAAAAAGAAGCAGTGACGACAGAAGCCGGTAAAGCAAAACAGGCAATTGATCAGGCTAAAAATATCGAGGAGGTTACGACCGCCAAAGACGAAGGCATCAAAGCGATTGATGCGCAACATCAGTCAGGACAAGCAGTTGCAACACGTAAAGACGATGCAAAGAAAGCGATTGACGACGAAGCTGCTAAAGTGACCGAAGCAATTGATCATGATTCGTCATTGACTGATGCTGAAAAGAAGGCTCAGAAACAAGGCGTTGTAACAGAAGCTGACAAAGCGAAGAAAGCGATTGATGCAGCTGGCAGTGCCGATGCAGTCGATCAGGCCAAAGATGCAGGCATCAAGGCCATCGACGCGCAACATCAGTCAGGACAAGCAGTTGCAACACGTAAAGACGATGCAAAGAAAGCGATTGACGACGAAGCTGCTAAAGTGACCGAAGCAATTGATCATGATTCGTCATTGACTGATGCTGAAAAGAAGGCTCAGAAACAAGGCGTTGTAACAGAAGCTGACAAAGCGAAGAAAGCGATTGATGCAGCTGGCAGTGCCGATGCAGTCGATAAAGCCAAAGACGCCGGTATCAAGGCAATTGATGCGCAACACCAGTCAGGACAAGCAGTTGCAACCCGTAAAGATGACGCTAAGAAAGCCATTGATGAAGAAGCTGCTAAAGTCATCAAGGCAATTGATCAAGATCCAACATTGACTGACGCAGAAAAAACGGCGCAAAAGCAAGCAGTTGCAACAGAAGCTGACAAAGCGAAAAAAGCCATTGATGCGGCAAAAGGTGCCGATGCAGTAGACAAAGCCAAAGCAGCTGGTATCAAGGCAATTGATGCCCAGCACCGCTCCGGTCAAACCATCGCGGCGCAAAAAGATGCGGCCAAAAAGGCAATTGACGACGAAGCTGCTAAAGTCATCAAGGCAATTGATCAAGATCCAACATTGACTGATGCAGAAAAGGCAGCGCAAAAGCAAGCAGTTGCCGCAGAAGCTGATAAAGCAAAGAAAGCGATTGACGCAGCTGGTAACGCTGATGCGGTGAACCAAGCCAAAGTAGCTGGCATTAAGGCAATTAACGACCAACATCGTGCCGGCAAGGGACAAAAGGTCACCAAAGCAACACCTCTGCCAACGACTAAGGCACCTGAGACGCCTGCAGCACCTAAAACAAAAGTTATCACCTCATCAGAAGGCAACCTTCCGAAAACAGGGGAGCAACAATCTCTGTGGATGGTGGTCCTAGGCGCTTTGTTGAGTCTGTTCTCAGGATTGTGGTTCGCCAAAAAGAAAGCGTCACATTAGGCGTTGAGATCAAGATTCTTAAGCTCAAAAAGTTGCAGTTATGAATGGTAGGGAAACCTCATCATAGAAAGCTGATTTTTCGGAAACTGACAGCCGGCAAGTGAGACGTTTTATCTCATTTGTCGGCTGTTTTTCTGGCTATACCTGTTGATGATTTTTAAATATTTGATTCATTTTTAAATTCAGCGGTCCAGTTGATTGACATGGTATAGCCCAACCGCTACGCTTAAAGCATGACAAAGAAGGGTGTGAGCTTATGGCAATTGCAGCAACGGATCTTTTTAAATTGGTATCGCTGTCGTATCCAATTGCAACAAATCGCGGTTTTTTTGTTCAGGAGAATCGAATTTCAGAAGAAGATAATACTTATTATCAACGCATTTATTTGGTCAATCGCCGCGGCCAAAAAACGACTTACGGGTTTGATCAGAAGCACGATCGTCATCCGCAAGTCAGTCCGGATCAGCAATGGCTGGCTTTTCTTAGTCAGGCAGCTGACAAAACAACGCAAGTCTTCCTTCAGCGGATTGACGGGGGTGGCGCGCAGCAGTTTTCCAATGAAAAGGAAGGCGTGACTAATTTTGGCTGGCAACCTGACAGCAAGGCACTCTTGCTGCAGACAACGGTAGGCGCTAAACCGCAAATATCCGAGTCGGATGCGAAAAAACCGCAACCGGTAACGGTCACTCGCGCCCCGTATAAGCTGAATGGTGTTGGTTTGCTAAAGGAAAATGTCACTTATGAACTGCGAATTCAGCAACGGCGGCAAAAGACCAGCCACCTGATCATGAAACGGCAACATGATTTTGATCTGGGAGCAATTTCACCTGATGGGCAAAAAATTGCTTTTGCAGCCGAACGGTTACCGGATGATCCTAATGATTTTAGTCAGGCGACTTATTTGTTCGATTTGACGAGTCAAAAAATCACAATGGTCAATGAACATTTACCCCAAGCGGCACTGTCTCCGGAGGCATTCTCGGCTGATGGGCAGCAGCTGCTGTTGGTGGGTTCGGATAATCATTTGCCAAATGTCTCGCAGGATCATCTGTGGCACTATGATTTAACTAGTCATGAATTGCAAGACGTTGCCGATGATGTAGACTTTGACATTCCCGGTTATGTTAATAGTGATTTTCAGCAGGATCTGTCTGGAAAAGTGGCCGATTTTGTGACGGCAGATTATTACCTGGCTCGTGGTTTTGATCATGGCAAAATGAGTCTGTATGCTGGCGGGCCTGACGAGCGGTTGACGCCTTTGATTGATGGTCGGCGTCATGTGACGGACTTTGCATTGACACCAGATCATCGTGGGGTGGTTTTCACTGAGAGTACGATGACCATTCCGAGTCGGCTGGTTTATTTTGATTTGGCATCGGAAGAAGAGCAGGTTTTGTATGACCCGAATCGTCAGGTAACACGTCACTTGGGCTTAGTTACCCCTCAAACGTTTAATTTTCAACGAGACGGTTTTGAGATTGAGGGCTGGTATTTTCCACCGCAACAGGCGTCATCATCGCATCCGGCAATTTTGTATGTCCATGGCGGCCCAGCAGTCGGATATGGCTATACCTTTTTCCATGAAATGCAGTATCTGGCAGCAAAAGGCTATGGCGTGATTTGTCCGAATCCGCGTGGAGGGTTAGGTTACGGCGAGGCATTTACGGCCGCTGTCATTAAACATTACGGGCAAGGCGATTATGAAGATTGCTTGGCTACGGTTGATGAAGCGCTAAAGCTCGATACAACAATTGATCCGCAACGTCTATTTGTCACTGGCGGTTCTTATGGCGGGTTTATGACTAACTGGATTGTGACCCATACGCATCGTTTTAAAGCAGCGGTAACCCAGCGTTCGATTTCCAATTGGCTGAGTATGTATGGTACCAGTGACATCGGTTATTACTTTACACCGTGGGAACTAGAAGGAAAGTGGACTGGCGATTTGTCAGATGTGCAAGGGCTTTGGGATTTTTCACCATTAGCTCACATTGATCATGCCAGAACACCGACGCTTGTGATGCACAGTGAAAATGATGAACGCTGCCCCATCGGCCAAGGCGAAGAGTTCTACATTGGCCTGAAACTGCATGGTGTTGAAACCAAGTTCATGCGTTTCCCAAAGTCAAATCATGATTTGTCCCGCAGCGGGTTGCCGAATTTGCGAGTGGCACGATTGCAGGCAATTGTGGATTGGTTTGACGCCCATCAAGCACAACCGCAGATGGCTAAAGGAGAATAAGAATGACAATTGGATTTATCGGTGCCGGTAATATGGCGCGGGCAATGATAAGTGGTTTATTGGCTAAAAAGGCAGTTGCACCAACAGATATTGTCTTACATGGCGGCCAGCCGCTTCATTATGAACCATATGCCGCCAAAATCGGTGCAAAAGCATTGGCTAGTAATCAGGCAGTTGCGGAGACTGCAGATATTGTTTTTCTGGCAGTATCGCCAAAATTAGGCGAACCGATTTTACAAGCGATTGGATCAACGTTAAAAAAACGGCATGTTCCGGTTGTCTCGATGCTAACCGGCGTTTCCATGGCGACACTCGAGAAGGCATTAGGCAGTCACGATCAACCGGTTTTGCGGATTATGCCGAATGTTAATGTTGCGATTAATGCCGGGATGATTGCTTATGCGGCTAACGATGCGGTGGCTGGTCAATTAGATGGCCTTTTGGATTTGTTGAATGTCTTAGGAAAGACCATGTCCTTGCCTGAGGAACAGTTTTCAACGTTTGTCGCTTTAGCTGGTTCATCTCCGGCGTTTATCTATTTGTTTATTGATAGCCTGGCGCGCGGGGGTCAAATATGGTCTGGAGAAGGATCAGGCAACGGCTATCGTTGCTCAGGCGGTGATGGGCAGTGCCAAAAATGTTCTCGCCAGCGATCAATCGCCCTTTGATTTGATCGATCAAGTGTCTAGTCCGGGTGGTACCACAGTTGCCGGGTTGTTGGCGATGGAAGAGGCTGGACTCATGACTGCGGTTGTCAAAGGCGTTGATGCAACGATTGCCAAAGATCGTCACGGTTGATCAAGGTGGACGACCGGTTAGCCAACTTGCAAGTCTGGTCTATACCGGTTATACTAATTGGTGATATTCGGGACTTTAAATAATTAGGAGTGGTATTGTGACGGTTACGGTATTGAAACATGCAACGATTTATACAGGATTAGAACGGATTGAAGACGGGTACATCCGCTTTGATGACAAGATTTTGGCAGTCGGCGATATGTTTGATTATCAAGCACAGGCTGGCGAACAGGTCGTTGACGTTCAAGGCAAAACTTTGATACCAGGATTCATTGATGTTCACGCACACGGCGGCTATGGGTTTGATGCCATGGATGGCGATGCTGATCAGATCGATCAAATGGCAACTAAAATGATGACTCATGAAGGGGTCACCACCCTTTTTGCCACCACCATGACGCAATCGACTGAAAACATTGATAAGGCGATGCGTGGGGTCAAACAGGCAGCGGAACGCAATCGCATTATTCAAGGCGTTCATTTGGAAGGTCCGTTCATCAGTAAGGTCTTCAAAGGGGCACAACCAGAAGAATATATTAAGAATCCTAATATTGATCTTGTCAAACAATGGCAGGAACTGTCTGGCGGATTGGTTAAGCTGATTACGTATGCACCTGAAGATGAAGGCTCGCGTGAATTCGAAGACTACCTTTTGGCGCATAACATTGTGCCATCAGTAGGGCACAGCAATGCGACGCGGGAACAAATGCTGGCAAGTAAGGCGACCCACGTCACTCATTTGTACAATGCCCAGCGTGGTTTGCGGCATCGTGAACCCGGCGTTACCGGCCATGCGATGTTGGAAGATAACATGTATTGTGAACTCATTTGCGACGGCTTCCACATTGTTCCGGACATGTTACGGCTCGCTTTTGATCAAAAAGGACCGGAACGCATCGAACTGGTAACGGACTCCATGCGTAGTAAGGGTATGCCAGAAGGTAAGAGTGAATTAGGCGGCCAAACTGTTTATGTTAAGGATAAGCAGGCTCGCTTAGCCGATGGGACACTTGCCGGTTCCGTTTTGATGTATAAGGATGCGTTTAAAAATGCTATGAGCTTCATGGACGCTTCCTTATTCGATGCAGTTGAAATGTCCTCTGTCAATCAAGCCCGTGAATTTAATCTCACTTCAAAGGGAACACTTGAAGTTGGTAAAGATGCAGATATTAATATGTTGGATCGCAATCATGATTTGATCGCGACCTACAGTTATGGTGAGAAACACGATACGGAAGCTTAAACCATAAAAAGAGGAGGCGATGAGGATGGATGTGCCAGTTTATATTCAAATTCATAACGCCATTCGTGCTGATATCGAAGCCGGTAAATGGCGGGTAGGCGATCGAATTCCGTCTGAACGCGATTTAGCCGTCACGTTTAAGGTGTCGCGGATGACACTGCGGCAAGCCATTCAAACGCTGGTGGATGAAGGCATTCTGGAACGGCGGGTTGGTTCAGGGACGTATGTGGCCAATCAAAAGGTCCAGGAAAAAATGTCCGGTGTGACTAGCTTTACGGATCTGATGCAGGCTCAAGGCAAGGTGCCTTCCAGTAAAACGGTCTCGTATCATGTCGCCCAACCGACAAGTTCCGAAGTGGAGAAGCTAAAACTTGCGCCTGCTGAACAGGTACTGCGGATGGAACGAATTCGTTATGCCGATAAGGTACCGATCAGTTTCGAAACCGCAGCGGTGCCTTACGATCTTGTGAAAGGTTTTACCAAAAAAGAAATGACAGCCAGCTTTTACCACACACTGGAGAAAAAAGGCGGTTATGTTCTTGGCGGCGCACAACAAACGGTCAGTGCGATGTTGGCTAGCGAACGAATTTCTGAATACTTAGCCATCAAACGCGGCGATGCCATTTTACGGCTGCGTCAAGTTTCATTTCTCAAGGATGGAACACCGTTTGAATATGTACGTACTCAGTATGTTGGCGAACGGTTTGAATTTTATTTAGAGCGTTAAAGTAATGAATTGGTCTAAGGTCAGAAAGCAGAAGTGATTTTGTTTTCTGGCTTTTTGGGGTTGGGGTGGAAGGAAAAGTTATTTGCTGAAATGACTTTGCAAAACTCTGAGCTCGTGTGTAAGGATCCTATAGGTTGGTGGGTTGGCCTACTCCAAAGCGCGTTCGCCGGCGCAGAGATCTGCGTGTAATGACCTCAGACGCAATGGCCAAAAGCGGGCCCTCACGCCTGAAGCCACTTGTGTTCTAGCTTACGCCCATAACGCGCTCACCGGCGCAGAAACCTGCGTGTAAGGGCCTTAAGCGCAATGGCCAAAGCCCGGCCATCACGCTTAAGGCCACTTACACTCCGGTTTCTAACCGCGCCGGTTCGCGCTCAGGGCCGGGTTCACGCTCTGCAATTAATGCCTACTTAGTATATAATCAATAGCTATATTATTAAATTAAATGCTCAATGCTTAACGATAGCTCCTATTAGGATGTCTCTGGAAGGGGAAAGATGATGACCACACAATTGGGTGAAGGATTGACACTCCACACCGATTTTTATGAATTGAATATGATGAACACTTTTTTTGAACGTGGAATCAGTGAACGTCATGCTGTTTTTGAAGTTTTCTTTCGTGAGTTGCCTTTTGGTTCGGGATTTGCGGTTTTTGCCGGGTTAGAGCATGTGATTGATTACTTGAATCATCTCAAGTTCTCCGAATCCGACTTGGCTTATCTTCAGTCTCAGACCAATTATTCGGATGCGTTTATTGATTATTTACGTCATTTTGAATTTACCTGTACCGTTCGTTCGGCGCTGGAAGGCGATTTGGTTTTTAATAATGAGCCGATTTGGCAGATTGAAGGTCCGCTGGCACAGGCGCAGTTGGTCGAGACCGCGGTTTTGAATATGATTAATTATCAAACGCTTGTGGCAACGAAAGCAGCGCGGATTCGTAGTGTGGCTGGCGCTGATCCGCTCATGGAATTCGGGACGCGGCGGGCACAGGAGACAGCGGCAGCTTTGTGGGGTACACGGGCGGCGTATATTGGTGGGTTTAATGCCACGAGCAATGTCTTGGCGGGTAAGGAATTTGGCATTCCGATCAGTGGCACTCATGCCCATTCTTTAGTTCAGGCATATGGCAACGACTATGAGGCTTTTAAGGCTTATGCCGAAAGTAATCGCGACGTGGTCTTTTTAGTTGACACTTATGATACGTTACGATCAGGCGTGCCTGCTGCGATCAAAGTCGCTAATGAGTTTAAAGATCGAATCAATTTTCTCGGCGTGCGCATCGACAGTGGGGATATGGCGTTTATTTCCAAGCGTGTTCGGCAGCAGTTAGATGATGCCGGTTATACTTCTGCCAAAATATACGCTTCAAACGACCTTGATGAAAACACCATCCAAAATCTGAAGATGCAAGGCGCCAAAATCGACATTTGGGGAGTCGGAACTCGCCTCATTACGGCTTATGATCAACCAGCGTTGGGTGCTGTGTTTAAGCTGGTATCGATTGAAGACAGCACTGGGCAGATGCACGATACGATCAAACTGTCTAATAATGCAGAAAAAGTTTCGACGCCTGGCAAAAAACAAGTCTGGCGAATTACGCGGCGTGATGATGGCAAGTCTGAAGGTGATTATGTAGCACTGGCAGACGAAGTGATTGATCCAGAGCGTAGTTTGTATATGTTTCATCCGAATTTTCCATATATCAATAAGACGGTTAAGAATTTCGAGGCCAAGCCGTTACTTCAACTTATTTATGATCAGGGGAAGCAGGTTTATCAAACCCCGCCGCTAGCCGAAGTTCAAGCTTATGCAACACGCAGTACCAACGCGCTGTGGGATGAGTATCGGCGAATTTTGAATCCACAAGATTATCCGGTTGATCTATCGCAGCGGGTTTGGGATAACAAGATGGATTTGATTAAAAAAGTGAAGTCTGCAGTGGCCGATCGCGAAGAATAATCGAGGAAATAGCGTGAGACAGACAAAAAAGCGGCGTTGGGGCCGGTGGCTGTTGTTAGGCCTTGTTATTGGGGTCATCGCCGGCATTGCGATTTATGGCAGTTATGATTATTTGTATGTTCGTCCGCAGATAGCCGCCAAGGAAGAGCGTGCGCGGCGTCAATATGAAACCGAACTGAATCGCCATCGCGCAATTGAGCAGCGGCTGCAAAACCAGGCAAAAGCCGATACCGGTACCACTAATAAATTGATGCAGCCGGTTGACGCGCCGGATGCCAAGCCGCTATTGGCAAAATTGCAGGCGGCGCATTTTAGCGGGACGGTTTTGATGATGCGCAAGGGTAAGGTCATACTTAATACCGGTCTGGGTTATGCGGATGCAACCTCGGGGCGTTTAAACGGTCCCGAAACACTGTATCAAATTGGCTCAATTCAAAAAGGGCTGACGGCAGTGCTTTTGATGAAACTGGTTGAACAAGGCAAGGTGCGACTATCCGATCCGATCGGTCACTATTTTACCGGGATTCGTACTGGCAAGAAGGTGACATTGCGAATGATGCTGGATATGCGCAGCGGGCTAACGCTACCTCGTGCGCAACCGGCAAAACTTTCCGATGCCGGCATTGTTCGCTGGTCAATTGCCAACTTGAATTACGAAACACCTCGGTATGATTATCAACCGGTTAATTTTGTGTTATTAGCGGGTGTCATTGAAAAAGTTACCGGCCGCTTATATGCTGATTTGATTCAACAGGAAATTTTCAAGCGGCTAGCCTTGACTCATTCAGGATTCATGCCTGAATTATATCGTGAACAAAATCAGGCTTTTGGCTATAATGGTCCCAAGGCTGATCCGTATTCGAAGCGTTATATCGAGCCAGCGTTGAGTTATAACCGCGAGTTGGGCACCGGTAATATTTATGCTAGTGCCGGTGACTTATATCAGATTATGGCCGGAATTAACCAAGGTAAAATTATTAGTCGATCCGCCGTCATGCAATTACGCGATTTAAGTCAAGGTCAATATACAGCCGGGGTTTATAATTTTGGCAGCTACACATTGACGCATGGCGTTGTGGCAGCACACTCGGCGGCAACGGTGATGGATAGTAGCGGGCAGAATGCAGTGGTTCTCATGGCTAATGCCGGTCAGATAACGCGGGATCTCGCGCAAAGTCTATTTCTTGATATGATTAAAGGAGTGAAATAATGCGTCCATTACAAGCAGAAATTATTAAAGCATTAGGTGTCAAGCCAACGATTGATCCGGAAAAAGAGATTCGCCGGAGTATCGATTTTTTAAAAGCCTATCTCAAGAAGAATACCTTTTTAAAAACTTATGTCCTTGGCATTTCCGGTGGGCAGGATTCGACGCTTGCCGGAACGTTAACCGAAAAGGCGATGCAGGAGATGCGGGCAGAAACCGGTGACGATACTTATCAGTTTGTAGCAGTGCGCCTGCCTTATGGTGAACAAGCTGATGAAGCGGATGCGATGGCGGCCATCGAGTTTATGCAAGCCGATGTGGTTAAACGGGTTAATATCAAACCAAGTGTTGATGCGATGGTAAGTGCTGTTGAAGCCAATGGTGCGGCTATTTCTGATTTCAACAAGGGCAATATTAAAGCCCGGATGCGCATGATTGCTCAGTATGCGATTGCCGGCAACATGGCAGGGGCCGTGATCGGAACAGATCATGCAGCTGAGGCCGTCACTGGTTTTTATACCAAGTTTGGCGATGGCGGTGCGGACCTGACCCCACTTTACCGGTTAGACAAACGGCAAGGCGCGGCATTGTTGAAGGCGTTAGGAGCACCTGCTCATTTGTATCAAAAGGCGCCAACAGCCGACCTTGAAGACAATCGCCCGGCCTTGCCAGATGAAGTGGCGCTTGGGGTTAAGTATCACGATATTGATGACTATCTTGAAGGCAAACAAGTTAGCGACCAAGCTGCTGAAACCATCGAGCGTTGGTACCAGAAGACTGCTCACAAACGACATTTGCCAATCACTGTTTTCGATACATTTTGGAAATAACCCAAAAAACAGCTAACTTCAATGAAATTTTTGCTTTTATTGAGGGTCGTGGCTGTTTTTTTGTCTGCTTTTAAGGTATCTTTGATGAGCAATAAATGGGAGGATGAAAACGTGTTGCATCGTCGAAAAATGATTTGGGTAGGCGTTGTTTTGGGGTTGGCAGCATTGCTATTAGGTGGGACTGTTCTTGGCTGGCAGCAAGATCATTCAGCTTCACAACGTCAGGCACGGGTCAAGCCATCAAAGTATCGTGAAAAAGTAACGCGCAAAGATACGGCCAAGACACAAGCAGCGTTATTTGACGAAAAATTGGATCGTTCGGTTGAAACCAAAGCCGGCCAATCTTTTTCAGAGGCCTTGACCAATGACAAATTTATCGGCAGTGCCTTGGTGATTCAACATGGTAAGGTCATCTTCAACGGTGGTGTGGGTTACGCCGATCAAGCATCGCAGCGGCTTAATGGACCGACGACTTTGTTTCAAATTGGCTCGATTCAAAAAGCGATTACCGCAGTTGCCGTGATGCAGCTGGTTGAAGCTGGCAAGTTACGATTAGACGATCCGGTTAGCAAGTATTTGTCAGGCATCCAAACTGGCGATCAAGTAACATTGCGGATGATGATTGACATGCGCAGCGGTTTTGCCCTTAAGAAGTATCAACCTGCCGTGATGGGTGATATGGATATTATCCGTTGGGCCATTGCCAACATGACCTATTTGCCACAACAAAACTATGCCTATCAACCGGTGAACTATCTTTTACTAGCCGGTGTGATCGAGAAAGTCGCTGGGCGATCCTATGAACAACAAGTAAAAAACGATATTATTGAACGCCTAAAGCTCAAGCACACCGGCTTTTTACCGGCGATGCTGACAGATTCAAACCGTTCTTTGACGTATACAGGTCCCGTCACCAATCCTTATCAGACTTTTATCGGCGAACCGGAGTTATGGTATAACCGCGAGCTCGGTACCGGCAACATGTATACGACGACGGGTGATCTTTATCGGCTATTGCGCGGGATAGACAGCGGCAAAGTGATCACTTTGTCCACTTTGAAGACGTTGCGCAACCGTGACGATGGCGTTTATACAGCCGGCATCTATAATCATCAAGATTTTTATTCAACTCATGGCGTTGTCGCTGGTCAAATGGCATCGACTGCAATCAGTCACGATGGTCAAAATGCGATCATCCTGTTAAGTAATTACAATTCACATGCGCTAAATTTGCATGATCTGGCAGTGCATTTATTTCAAACGTTGGGGTGAGTGAGCTTGATTAAAATTGAAAGGATCTTAGCCACAGTGATAAAGTCCGGCAATCATGCCTGAGGTCGCTTTTTTCTAGCCTACGCCCATAACGCGCTCACCGGCGCAGAAGTCTGCGTGTAAGGACCTTAAACGCAATGGCCAAACCCGGGCCATCACGTTTAAGGCCGCTTTGTCCTGTTTTATGCCCATAACGCGCTCACCGGCGCAGAAGTCGGAGTGTAAGGACCTTAAACGCAATGACCAAACCCGGGCCATCACGTTTAAGGCCACTTACACTCCGACTTCTAACCGCGCCGGTTCGCGCTCACTACTCAGGAACTTGCGTAAGCCTGCCTAGACCTGATATACTTTACTCAACATAGGGGAGTAACTAGCAGAGCATATCTGCGACAACGTCACCAACAAGGCTATGTCTGGTGTTGTCTTAAATAGTGAGACTTATGGATCTACTGCTGGTAGGCCATAAGTCTCTTTTTGGCTACCGGCCCAAAGAAAGAAGGAGGCACTATTTTGGCAAAGAAACCGCCATATGCATTAAGCAGTCAAGAAGTTTTGCAAGAAGAAAAAACGCAATTGACTGGACTATCTAAGGAAACCGCTCAGACTCGGTTAAATGAAAATGGGCCAAATGAACTCGCCCAGGCTGAAAAGAAGAGCATGTTGGCGCGCTTTTTGGATCAGTTTAAGGACTTCATGATTATTGTCCTGTTAGCTGCTGCTTTGATTGCCGGGTTCTTATTAAGTGAATGGGCCGATGCGGGTATTATTCTCGCGGTCGTCTTATTGAACGCGGTTTTTGGTGTTTTCCAAGAAAGCAAAGCTGAAGAGGCCATTGATGCGCTTAAAGAAATGTCCACTCCTAACGCGCATGTTCGCCGGGGTGATCAAGTACTCACGATCCCTAGCAGCCAGCTGGTTTTAGGTGACATTGTGTTGCTGGAAGCTGGGGATGTGGTACCTGCTGATTTACGGTTAGTGGAAAGTGCTAATTTAAAGATCGAAGAAAGCGCACTGACCGGTGAAAGTGTGCCGGTCGATAAGACCACCGAACCATTGACGGGTGCGGATGTTGGTATTGGTGACCGGACCAACATGGCCTTCATGAACAGTAACATCACCTATGGCCGCGGGGTTGGCGTTGTGGTCGCAACCGGGATGCAAACCGAAGTCGGCCGGATTGCCGGTATGATTAATTCTGCCGAGGAAACAACCACCCCGCTGCAAGAAAATCTTAAGAGTCTTGGGAAGACGCTGACGGTGATGATTCTTGTTATTGCTGTCATTGTGTTTGCAGTCGGGATTTGGCGTAATGCCGCCAGTTTACCGGAGATGTTCCTGACCGCGGTTTCGCTGGCTGTTGCCGCTATTCCGGAAGGGTTGCCGGCTATTGTCACGATCATTTTGGCATTGGGCACTCAAAAAATGGCAAAGCGGCATGCATTAGTGCGTAAACTGCCAGCAGTTGAGACTTTGGGTAGTACCGACATCATTGCCAGTGATAAAACCGGAACACTGACCCAAAACAAAATGACGGTTGAAAAAGTTTATTATGATGGCCAGTTGAACGCTGCCAGCGCAGGTATCCACGGTGGCAATCCTTTGATGACCATCATGAATTTTGCCAACGATACGCAGGTTCAAGATGATGGTCAATTATTAGGCGATCCGACTGAAACAGCGCTAGTTGCTTATGGTAAAACCCAGTCCTTTGATCTTACTAAGGAACTTGCTGCAGAACCGCGGATTGCTGAAGTACCGTTTGATTCCGAACGTAAATTGATGACGACGCTTCATCGCCGCCCGGACGGCAAGATTCTGGTTGCCACGAAAGGCGCACCGGACGAATTGCTTAAGCGGGTGACGAATTTAGCCACCGGCGATAACGTTGCGCCTCTGTCTGACAGTGAACGCGATGCCATTTTGAAAGCAAATAAGGACATGGCGACCCAGGCTTTGCGAGTATTGGGGATGGCTTATAAGGTGATTGATGCGGTTCCTGAAACCGTTGACTCAGAGACCGTTGAGCAACAGCTGATCTTTGCGGGGCTCGTCGGGATGATTGATCCGGAGCGGCCAGAAGCACAAGCGGCGGTTGCGGAAGCTAAATCGGCTGGTATTCGGCCAATGATGATTACCGGTGATCACCGCGACACGGCCGAAGCGATTGCGGTTCGTCTTGGCATTATTGATCAAGGTGATGATGCTGCCGTTATTACCGGTGCCGAACTTGATCAACAAAGCGATGAAGAATTTGCTAAGAATGTCGGCAAATACAGCGTGTACGCACGGGTTGCACCAGAGCATAAGGTTCGAATTGTGAATGCTTGGCAGAAAAAAGGCAAAGTGGTTGCCATGACCGGCGATGGGGTTAACGATGCTCCTGCGTTAAAAGCAGCTGATATCGGTATTGGCATGGGTATCACCGGGACAGAAGTTTCAAAAGGTGCTTCGGACATGGTGTTGGCCGATGACAATTTTGCAACGATTGTGGTCGCAGTTGAAGAAGGCCGAAAAGTCTTTTCCAACATTCAAAAGGCGATTCAATATCTCTTGTCGGCTAACCTTGGTGAAGTTTTGACCTTGTTCATGATGACAATGTTAGGCTGGGATATTTTAGCGCCGGTTCACATTCTTTGGATTAATCTGGTGACGGATACCTTCCCGGCGATTGCACTTGGGGTGGAACCGACTGAGCCAGGGATTATGAAGCAAAAACCGCGCGGGCGAAAATCCAACTTCTTCTCTGGCGGCGTGGGTCCGGCCGTGATTTGGCAAGGGATTCTTGAAGGCTTGTTGACATTGGGCGTTTACTGGATTGCTATCACTTATCCGGTCCATAGCGGTGAAGCGGCGATGCATGCGGATGCTTTGACCATGGCTTATGCAACTTTAGGCTTGATCCAACTCTTCCATGCTTTTAACGTTAAGAGTATCCATCAAAGCCTGTTTACAGTGGGTGCATTCCGGAATAAAGCATTCAACTGGGCTATTTTGGCATCCTTCCTGTTGCTGGCAGTGACGATTCTGGTTCCGGGCTTTAACGGGCTTTTCCATGTCACCACCCTTGATTGGCATCAGTGGATAACGGTTCTTGGCGCGGGCGTGTCGATGATTGTGATCGTCGAAATCGTGAAGGTGTTTGAACGCGCCCGGCGCCGACGTTTGGCTAAATAAAAAAGGTGGCAGGTCAGCAATGACAACCACGTGCTTAAGAGAGGATTCGTGCTTTTCATGAATAAGCAACAAATGAAGTTGGCGCATTATGGTTCGACCATTAATGATGTGGTGGAACAGATTCAGGCTAATCAAGATAAAATGGCACCATTGTTCGAACCGTTGCGAAAAGCAATTGATGCGGATCAGTTAGCTGAATATGATCGGGAGACCTATGAGGATACTCAGGTCGTTTTTCGTGAAGGAACCGCTCAGTACCAAAAGTTATTAACTCGGTTGCAACAAGTGGCAGTTCCGGCGCGACTGGCTGGGCCGCATCGTACGTTGGTTCATGACTTTGCGGCTTTTACCGCAACGTGTGAAGCAATGACTGCCAGCTTAAAACCTGACTTAGAAGTAGATGTTCCCGCCTTTAATGCTTCAGAAAAGGCGCAGGATGAGACGATTCAGAAATTTACCAAGCAGATTCAAAAAATCTCGCTCATCTTGCAATGATTTTTCTTGACATGAAATGTTTACTCATGTACCTTTAATCTAACATCTCATCAAGTATAAACGAATGGAGGAAACCCACATGACAGCATTGCTTACCTTAAAGAACTGGCAAAGCCAACTTTAGGTAGGTTGCGGATGCAGCCTGCCAGACGCGCAGGTTGTGTCTATGTTGGCTTCCGATTTATTGTCCGCATAGATACCCAATCACGGGGCTATGCGGTTTTTTTATTGCCGCGACGGCCTGAACCTGTCGCGGTATTTTTATTGATACAAAAAAGGGAAGGTTAACCGCAAAGTAGCTTTAACCACGCGGAATATGTCGGTATCACATTAAAGGATCGACACCACCAAAGCTATTGGAATATTTAAAATGGAGGCAAGCGAATGAAACGAATGCTTGGATTTATGATCATCATCTTTGGCTTTTTGGGTATTGCTTATTTTCAAAGTGGCACAACTGCGCAACAGACGCAGACAAAGCCGACTGTCGGCATTTTGCAGCTGACGACCCACCCGGCGCTTGATGCGATTCATAAGGGCATTATCGCCGGATTGAAAGATAAAGGCTACGTGGCGGGCAAGAATATCAAGATTGATTTTCAAAATGCCGAAAACGATCAGAGTAATCTGAAGTCAATGTCAGAACGCTTTACTGAGGAACATGCCGCTGCAACAGTCGGTATTGCTACGCCTGCAGCTCAAGCACTAGCCAATGTGAATCAAAAGACGCCGATCATCTTGGGGGCAATTACGGATCCAGTCGCAGCAAAATTGGTTAAAAATGTTAAAAAACCAGGCGGCAATATTACCGGGGTTTCCGATCAGGCACCCATTGCAGCTCAATTGAAACTTATCCGTCAGATCATGCCTGATGCGAAAACACTTGGCGTCATTGCAACTTCCAGTGATGATTCCGCACAAACCCAAGCCAAGATGGTGGCTAAACTAGGCCCCAAAGAAGGATTCACGGTCAAACGGTATGCGATTAGCTCAACTAACGATCTTAACCAAGTGGCAACGCAAATGGTAAGCCAGGTGGATGCGGTTTTTGTGCCGACCGATAATACGGTGGCGAGCGCCATGCAAACTTTAGTGGCAGCGGCTAACGCACGAAAGGTTCCGATTTTTCCAACTGTGGATACCATGGTTAAACAAGGCGGGGTGGCAACGATCGGACTTAATCAGTTTGATTTAGGTGTTGAAACTGGGCATATGCTGGCGGATGTTTTAAAAGGCAAAGCCAAACCGGCCACGACGCCGATCCACTTTGAAAAAACCGGCCGACTCATTTTAAATGAAAAGCAAGCGCAGCAGTTGGGGATAACATTGCCGAGTTCGTTAGTGAAACAGGCAGAGGCGAAAGGAACGGTGATCAAATGAGTTTAGGGGTTTCTGCAATTGGGCAAGGATTGTTATACGGTTTAATCGGACTAGGTCTCTTTTTAACATTTCGGGTGTTGGACTTTCCAGATATGACGGTTGAAGGAACATTTCCCTTTGGCGCAGCAGTGGCCGTCAGTGCGATTACTCACGGTATTTCCCCGATTATCGCAACCTTGCTCGCAACGGTAGCAGGGATGCTTGCCGGGCTGGTGACGGGGTTGTTAACTACCAAAGGCCGAATTCCGGTGCTACTTGCCGGGATCCTGGTCATGACCGGTTTATTTTCGATTAATTTACGGATTATGGGGCGGGCCAATTTATCTTTGCTACATCAGGCTAATCTTTTCCAAGGATCGTTCTTAAAAGACTTGCCGCCCTACTTTAATAGCGTGGTTATTGGTTTAATTGTTGTCGTCCTCGTCGTAGGATTGTTGATGTTATTTCTGAACACCCAATTAGGTCAAGGGTTCATTGCGGCGGGTGATAATCCGAATATGGCGCGGAGTCTGGGAATTAATCCTGATCATCAGATGGTTCTAGGCTTAATGGTTGGCAACGGGCTGGTTGGGCTTGCAGGTGGATTGCTCGCTCAAAATAATGGCTATGCGGACGTGAACATGGGCATCGGGATCATTGTTATCGGGTTAGCTGCTATTATCATCGGTGAAGTTGTTTTCGGTGAGTTGACTTTGTCGCAGCGGTTGGTGGCAGTCATCCTAGGGAGCATTATTTACCGCTTTGTCTTGCTGGTCGTCTTGGCGCTAGGGTTCAATGCCGATGATTTGAAACTGATCTCGGCGGTCGTGTTAGCCATTGCCATCATGGTGCCGCAAATTGATCATCAATTACGATTACGACGTGTGTTGCAGAAAGGGGTGCAGATCCATGGCTGAATTAAAATTGGATCACGTGACGGTTAATGTGCCAGTTGCAACTCAAGTCAAGACCTTGTTGCAAGATGTGACGCTGACGGTTAAAACAGGTGAATTCGTCACCGTTTTGGGTCATAATGGTGCCGGTAAATCGACCTTATTCAATGCGATTACCGGTGATCTACCAGTTAGCGGCGGCACGGTCACTTTGGCTGGCCAAACACTCAACGGGCGCCGTCCTGAGCAGCGTGCTCGGCATATTGCCAGAGTTTTCCAGGATCCGAAAATGGGAACCGCCCCGCGAATGACGGTTGCTGAGAATTTATTACTAGCCAGCCATCGTGGTCAGCGCCTAGGGTTACGTTCCCGAGGTCTGAATGCACAAAAAGCCCAGCTAAAGGCTTTGGCCGCAAAAACCGGTAATGGTCTGGCTGAGGCGCTTTATAAGCCAACCGAGCAGCTTTCAGGTGGACAACGGCAGGCCTTGAGCTTGTTAATGGCCACCATGCGCAAACCGGATTTACTGTTGCTTGATGAACACACAGCAGCCTTAGATCCCCACACCAGTCAGGCAATTATGACGTTAACGAATGCGATCGTTTCGGAGCAACAGTTAACCTGTTTGATGATCACCCATCAAGTTGAAGACGCGTTACGCTATGGCAACCGGCTCATTGTGCTAGATGCCGGCCAGATTGTGGCAGACTTCGATCAAAAACGAAAAGCAGCATTGAAGCGTGCCGATGTCTTAGCCTTTTTCAATTAAGCGAGTGTGAAAAAGGTAGGCAAATCTGATTGTGATGGCTCATTTGCTTGGTCAATGCGCAAGTTTCATGGTTAGAAAAAAGGAACGGTTCAGGTGGACGTCTGAACCGTTCCTTTTTGTAGTCTGATGAATAGTGAGATGAACATACTCAACAGGTATCGGATAGTCTCGCAAGGTAGCCTGATACAAATAGTGCAATTGGTGACGTGCTGATGTACACTATTGGCTCGGAGGTAACGATGAGACAATGACAAACCAAGAATTACAAGCACGTGTGGAAGCCATTTCTATGAGCGCATTTCACCAACCGTTCAACCATCAAGCCGTGTTTAATGCGCGCTTGCGAACTACTGGCGGCCGGTTTTATCCTGCGACGATGAATCTGGATTTTAACCCCAAAATTTTTGCGCTTTATCCATCTGATGTCACGGATGGCATCATCAAGCATGAATTGGTGCACTACCATTTGTTCGCCCAGCATCGCGGCTATCAACATCGCGATCATGACTTCAAACAGTTACTGGCAGCAGTTGGCGGCTCGCGGTTTGCGCCGCCACTGCCGATGAGCGGCCGACACTATGTTTATCAATGCACAAGGTGTGGTCGGCAATTCGTTCGGCGCCGACGGATGAATGTCACTCGGTACGCGTGCGGTGTCTGCCGTGGCAAATTACGGCTGCAGGCAACGCGAAATAACTAATTAAGCGGCTTTTGCAGGATTAAATTGACTGGCTGAAACCCGGCGCGGGCATAGACTTCTCGTGCGGTTTGATTACCGCTGAGGACGTTCAGTTGAATAAAAGAGGCTTGATGACTGGCAGCGAATGCCTCGACCGCTGTCATGAGGGTTTTGGCTAGGCCGTGATGACGATGATCCGGCGTGACAAACAAGTCAATCAACTGCGCAAAGTGTTGTGGAACGAATTCGGGGCTGTCCCCGGTTCGAGCTAAAACGACCAATGCAAAGCCGGTAAGTGTGCCTTGACTTTCCGTGACGAATAGGCGAGCCAGATCATTCTGCAGGTAATCAGCAAAATACTGCCGATTGTCGGTGGTTAAGGGCCGGTAAGTATCCGGCGCCAATGCAGCCATCTCTTGAGTAAGCTGCTGATAAAGATGAACAATCGCCGGCAGATCGACAAATTGGGCTTCACGAAGCATCGAATGGGACTCCTTTCAGAGGCTTAATATTTTTCAAGCCGGTCCATGATCAGGTATAAAATAAAAAAGATCCGATCAACAGTAATACCTTGTTGATCGGATCTTGCTATGATGCGGGCAAGAAGACTCGAACTTCCATGAGCAAAAATGCTCACAAGATCCTTAATCTTGCGCGTCTACCAATTCCGCCATGCCCGCATGACTAATTAAGCACAAGAAATATTATAGGAAAACGTGAGATTAAAGTCAATAGAAATTTACTAAGCGCGAACCGGCGCGCTTAGAAACCGGAGTGTAAGTGGCCTTAAGCGTAATGGCCGGGCTTGGGCCATTACGCTTAAGGTCCTTACACGCAGGTTTCTGCGCCGGTGAGCGCGTCAAGGGCATAAGCTAGAACCCAAGCGGCCTCAGCGGTAGCTAACACTGGCGACCGCAAGCAATATTGTCAAAGCATGGACTATTGACCCAGCATGAGCCATACCTGAACGCAATGGTCTACTTTGATTGAACCAGCAACAGCAGAAAACACAATATAAACAAACGTAAGCGTGTATAATTTGATAAAATTAGCTATAAACGATTAGGAGGTGTCAGCATGACACGTCGCGGAAAAGCTTATAACATTGCGATCATTGGTATTTTGGGAGCTTTGATTATTTTGCAAGCCTACATTCCAATGGTTGGTTATGTTCAGATTTTTCCCGCTTGGCCGGCTATTTCGACTATTCACTTGACCGTCATCATTGGCGGGATCGTATTGGGCTATGGCGGAGGTGCCAGCCTTGGCTTATTATGGGGCTTAACGAGTCTGATTCGCGCTTATACATCAGCGGCTGACCCGGTAACTTTACTGCTTTTTCGCAATCCAATTATCGCGTTGGTGCCGCGAGTCATGGTTGGTTTGGTTGCAGCTTTTGTTTTTCATCAATTATTTAAACGACACCAGAGTACGCTGGCTCAAACTATTAAAATGGTCATCGCCGGGGTTACAGGCGCTTTAACCAACACATTGCTGGTGATCGGCTTTACCTGGTTGTTGTTTGCCAGCAAAGCCGCGCAAATCGTTCCAGGAGCCAATGCAACGAATTTAGGTTGGCTGTTGATTACTGCCTTGGCCATTAATGCGGTGGCAGAGGCGGTGCTTGGCGGGATTGTCACCCCAATCTTAGGTCAGGCATTGTTGCGCTTTAGAAGAAAATAGGGCTGCGTTAAAAGACTGGGTTGCGTGTTCGGAATAATGGTGTTGATGGCATCTGATGTGACTAGATGAACTCAGTCATGGTGGCGATTTGGATCGTTAAGATGATGTATTTTAAAAGTGGAGGCGGTAGTTTGACAGACGAGGAACAACAAGTTACTGATCTATTGCAGGCGATGGTTAGAATCCCCAGTGTGGCAGCAAAAGAAGGCCAAGTGGCGGACTTGATCGAAGCCTTTTTGGCCCCGGAACTAAGCACAGGGTTGATTAAGCGTGAACGTATCAGTTATGCGCCGGGACGCGACAATTTAGTTTTGACGATTGGTGATCCTAATGCGCAGCGCTGGTTAGGGGTTGACGGGCACATGGATGTCGTGGATGCAGGCGATCCCAACAAGTGGCAGTTTCCTCCGTTCTCAGCCCAGATTGAAGATGGTAAATTGTATGGCCGCGGGGCGACGGATATGAAATCCGGACTTGCCGCTGCTGTGGTTGCGTTTAAGCAAATCGCGCATGAAGAGCTTGATCATGGCGTTCAGTTGATGGCAACCGTGGGCGAAGAAATCGATAACTACGGTGCCCGCCAACTTGCGGCTGCCGGTTATGGTGATCGGTTGACCGGTCTTTTGGTCGCAGAACCGGGAAACAGCAATGTGGATGCGGCTGAACGTGGCATTATTGACTATACGTTAACGGCTCAGGGCAAGGCGGCGCATTCTTCACGTCCAGATCTTGGGGCTAATGCCATTCACGGCTTATTTGCTTTTGCCAATGCCGCATTAACTGCCACCGCGCCGCTTCAAGCTAAAGATGATCCGATTCTGGGTCACGCTACCCATAACATTGATATTATCCATGGCGGGAATCAGATTAATTCATTACCGGAGTCTGCTTATTTACGCGGCAACGTCCGAACAACCATGATTGCTGATAATGATGCGTTTATTGCCGCTTTGAAGCAGGCTGCTAAAACATCAGTACCAAAAGGGGTTCACCTATCACTTTCGATTGATTCGGTTCTAAGTGCCGCAGCGGCTGCACCCGATAATGCGTTAATTCAAAAAGTCCAGCAGGCACGGCAGCGGATCGGTTTGCAGCGCGGGGCTGTGGCCTATCGAACCGGCATAACCGATGCGGCCTTATTTTTCCACGATGGTTTGGACTTGGCTATTTACGGGCCAGGTAATGACACCTCGCACGAAACCGATGAATATGTTGACCTCCAAGATGTGTTCGACAGTATTAAGGTTTACAAAGATGTCTTTAAAAATTATTAGTGTCGACTAATACCAGTAGAAAAAGCCTTGTGACGGTGAGCAGCTCATTCAACGTCCAAGGCTTTTTGTAGCGATTAGTTTGGTTAGCTGATTGGATTAACGGTCTGGCGTACTGGCCTTAATCCTGCTCAACTGATATTCAGCGTGGTGTTGCCAAGTTGCGCCGGCAGCAAGTGTCCACGCGTTGCCGGTTAAATTGTTTTCAGGAGAAAATCCGATTGCAACATGAGGTTGTCCCAGAATGCCGTTAAAGTTGTTGTCGGGTCCAATGTTAGCAAATGAATCAATGCGGGTGGCCAGCGCATCGGTGGCATAGTGCAGTTGCCAGTCACCGGTGGCTAAGGAGAATCTATGTGCAGGCGAGATTTCTGGCTGTTGCTTGATGGTACTTTGCTGGTGGTCAATGGTTAACTGAGCGTGTAACATTGTTTGGGCGGGATCGGCTGTCAATAACCATGGCAATATCAATCGTGGATGAAGTCGGATTTCGGCAGTGGTTTTAACGGCCATATCGATGGTCCAGACATTGTCATTATTCAGTCGGTGCGTAACCATAAGGGAGCGCTCGCCCGGTTGTCCATCAGCGTTTTCAGGTAAATTTAGAGAAAAGGTAATGGCTAAGTCAGCCGTTTGACTGGTTTTCACCGCCCAATTCCAATTCTGCCAAGCTCCCGGAATCGTTTTAGGGTCGTCTGGTGCAAGCGGACCGGTCATGGCGCCAAAAAGACCGGGTTGATGCAGATAATCTTCTAAAGTGACGAACCCAAGCAATAAGTTAGGATCTAACCCAGTCGTATTGGGCAACCGGACTTGCTGAACGCGAGCGCCGAAAGTTAAAAATCGCAGCGTCATTTGCTGATCGTTGACTAATGTGTATTGCGTAATGCGCTCACTGCCAACTTTGGCAAAAATTTTGGCGCTTAGTTTCATGACGAAAACGCTTCCCTTCTCAATAAATTAAGCCTACAGAAAAATTACCTGAGTTTCAATGCAAACATGGCGTGAATCTGCTAGGCTTGATAAGGATCATGTATTTGATGGTGTGAAGATCGCGTGTGTCGCGGCGGCTTGCGGTCACCATAACGCGCTCCCCGGCGCAGAAGTCGGATCACGCTCACCATAACGCGTTCACCGGCGCAGGGATCGGAGTGTAAGGACCTTGGTCGCAATGGCCAAGCCCAGGCGCCACACGCCCAAGGCCACTTACACT
>OBWV01000750.1_pt1 | contig 23513 bp, 22 predicted proteins | sample 1495351 | NCBI WGS metagenome assembly OBWV01 (sample SAMEA2580122, study PRJEB22360) | human gut metagenome | biome: human gut; feature: human-associated habitat; material: faeces | place: Denmark | collected 2008/2010 | reverse complement strand
GACGCAGCCTAAGGACCGGCGAGCTTATAACGCCCCTTACAGGAATCCTTGCAGGCCGGAGCGGCACAGGGCGGACAAGGAACGAACGGGCAAAGCAGGGCGGGGCGGAAGGGGAGGGCCTCCGGCAGCAGGGGAAGAACCGGAAATTGCCGGGGAAGGCAAAGCAGAGAAAAGGAGCGGTAAGCGATGAAAAAATTTACGATGGGAGTTCTCGGTCTGGGGGAAGGCAGGAGTATCATATCCGCCGTACAAAACAGCGAGCTCTGGGAACTGGGGAACATCTGTGATTTGAATGAAGAATTGTGTAAAGAACGCTGTCAGGAATTCGGTCTGGACGGCTATACCACGGAATACCAAAACATGCTGGATGACGAATCCATCGATGTCATCGGGATATATACGCCGGATCAGCTTCATGCGGCACATATCAAAATGGCTTTGGAGGCGGGAAAGCATATCATCTGCACAAAGCCTCTTATGGTTGATCTGGATGAGGCAGGCGCTCTCCTGGAGGCACAGAAGCGTACCGGAAAAACGGTTTTCGTAGGGCAAAGCTCCCGGTATTTTGAGCCGGCCAGAAGGCAGAGGCAGGATTTTGAAGAAGGCAGGCTCGGCGAGCTGATCACTGTGGAAACTCATTATATCAGTGATTCCAGATGGTTTCTGGACAGGGAATGGAGCCGCCGGAAGGGCTTTTCCTGGATGTACAATTTTATGATACATGCGGTGGATTTAGCCGTGTGGTATCTGCCGGAGGTGGAGGAAGTATACGGCCTTGGCACAGCGAGTGAAAACACCAGGGAACGAGGGATCCAGGCGCCCGATACCATGAAATTCCTTCTGAAAAACAAAGACGGCAGATTCGCCGGCGTAAACGGCGTATATGCCGCGCCCACTCTGGGCAGCGCCGTGGAACAGTCCATCAGCTGTACACTCCGGGGAACCAAAGGCATCAGCCGGGCCGGGTATCCGAAGCTGCAATATTATACGAATTTCCAGCCGGTACAAAAGACAGCCCAGCTACACGAATATAATGAACTGCATGATTATTTTTTCCGGTTCGAAGCGGAAACCCATCATGCCGGGGAATACCAGAACTATATCGAACAATTCGCCCGGGATATGAATGAGGGAATAACTCCCAAACCGGATCTGAAGGAAGGGATCCGTACCCTGGCCGTTATGGAAGCCATGGAACAATCCCTCCGGCTTGGCATTCCGGTAAAAGTATCCCAGGTTCTTGCAGACAGGAATCTCTGTCCGGACTGATATCCGTACCTTCACAGTTAGCCGGACTGCTAGCTGTTCCGTACCTTCACGGTCACCCGGGCTGCTGCAAACATACCTTACTTCCTGAATTCGCCGGGCGTCATATGCATATATTTTTTAAACATCCGGTTAAAAAGAGAAACGGATCCGAAGCCGGAAGCCAGGGAAATCTCCGCAATGGACAAATCCTCTTTTTTCAGAAGACAGCAGGCGTACTGGATCCGCACCTGCTCCACATATTCAAAAACCGTCTGATTCGTCATTTCTTTAAAGTATCTGCACAGGTAGGTCTTGCTGACAGCCAGGCTGTCAGCGATCTCCTGCAGGGTGATCTCTTCCCGGAAATGCTCCTCAATGTAGGAAAAGACCTGCTCCGTCCGCTTTTCCGGATATAAAGCCGCATTCCCTTCCTCCGCTATATGTTTTCTGCCCGCATAGTAACGGTACAGGTAGGACAGCAGCAATACGCCCGCCGCTTCCAGCACATTCCTCCATCCGGTTTCCTTTTGTTCCGCTTCTTCTTTTATGGATGAAAAAGTCTGATCCAGCTTATCATAGCCTTCTTCCTTTTTACGGATTTGATTGGAGAAATCCTCCGTCCTTTGGAAAAAGGGTTTCAGATAATCCTGGTTATACCAGTCCTTCCACACTTCCGAGGAAAACAGGATCACGGTCATGCGGACAGGTTCCTTATGCACGGCCAGATGCCTTTCCCGGTTATTAATGACAAAAATATCCCCCGGGCAGATTTCATAAACTTTTCCGCCGATGATATAGTTTCCCGTCCCGCTTTCTATCCGGTTCAGTTCAAGGCAGTCATGGCAGTGCAGAGTCTCCTGCTTCTTTGCGACATCGAAAACCTGAATCCTGCTGCCCTCCTCAAACTGAAATTCTTCATGCCTGTAGTCCATGCGTTCCATCCTTCATTTCCTGTGACGGTTTATTCCTGCACTTCCCGGATTATCACATCCACATCCGCCGCATCTATGGCCTCCGACTCCTGTCCCCTGATATCTATCCCTTTGAGGCACAGCCTTTCCACATTCCGGAAAAACAAGCCTTTGCGGCACATTTTTTCCACGCCGCACATCATGGCCGGCAGACCCGGACGGGCATCCTTGGCATATCGGATCCGCACGTCTTCCATAATGACAGATTTGATCTTTTTCTCCGGAAGTCCATAGAAGAAAGCCGCGGCGATATGGCAGTCCGTGCAGTAAATATGACGGAATACCAGCTCTCCCATATTGGGCGTCCGCTCATCCGCCGGAAGAGCCTCTTTCGTCTGCACATAGTCCGAACGGCCGTCCGGCTCACAAAAGTAAAAGCAGTTCAGCACGAAAGGGGTATCCACCTGCTCCATGTGTATATTTTCAAAAAGAACGGCATCCACCACACATGACTTTCCTCTGCCTCTCCTTGTTTTGATCCGAAGCCCCCTGTCCGTATTCCTGAAACAGCAGTCCCTGACCGTCACATGATGGACGCCGGAGCTGATTTCACTGCCGATGGTCACGCCGCCATGGCCATTTTCCATAAAACACTGACGGATCTGAATATGGCTGCCCGGTACGGGATTTTCCTGTGCCCGCCTGCCTTTCCCTGATTTTATGGCGATACAGTCATCGCCAAGGGAAAAATGACAACCCGCGATTTCCACATGCTCACAGGATTCGGGGTTTATCCCATCCGTATTAGGGGAATCCTCCGGATTGATAATCTCCACATCATAAATACCCAGATCGCTGCAGAAGCAGGGATGGATACACCAGCTGGGACACATGGAAAAACGAAGCCCCTGCACCCTGATATGTTTACAATGAGTCAGAAACAGCATCCGCGGCCTGTGGGGAGAGCTCTGCCTGTTCTCCTCACTCCACCAGTCCTCCATGGAAGCGCCTCCCAGAATTTCTCCCTTACCGTATAAATTGACATTCTCTGCGCCGCATCCGGTAAAAAGGGCGGCATACATATCCGCCGCTTCTCCTTCCCAACTGCCTAAAGCAAGACTATTCTCCCCTTTTCCGGAAAGAAGCCCGGGAAGGATCGGAAGACGTCCGGGCCGTCCGTCATATATAAGGACGGCCCCCTCCTCCAGTTCCAGATTGCTGTTGCTTTTCAGAAACAGGCTGGTCACACGGTATTTTCCCGGCGGAATCACCACCCTGCCCTCCGGCGGACACGCCATGATCGCCGCCTGGATAAAGACGGTATCATCCCGTTCCCCTTCACCCGAAGCCCCGAAATCACGGACATTTAAGACGGCTGTCTCCAGTTTTGTGTGAAAAGAGATTTCTCCCCGGATACTTCCATCCTCTCCTGCAAGCTGCAGCAGGTAGTCCCTGTCGGGAGACAGGTTAAACAGAGAGGTGACAACCTTCTGCGTCGTTCCCCGCTCTTCCCCGTTAAGGAAGATTGTATATGCCTCCTCCAGCCTGTAAATACTGCCGCATTTGATTTCCACCACAGCGCTTCCCGCGGTCAGCATCAAGATTGCAAGCTCCATTTTCCTTCTCCCTGTTCCTGCCTGTTTTTAAGAATATATTACCACATTTTCCGACTGCTCTGTTCCGTTGACAAAAAGTTTCTTTGTTTTCTCTTCCCATACAAGCTCCGTAAGCTCATATTTTCCCTGCTCATAAGCATAACCATCGCCGCTGTCCCTATATAACGTAAAGCTGCAGTCCGCTCCTGCATAGATACGGTATTCCACTTCCGCTTCCGCTGCCCGGACCGTATTCTGCGCCGCCTCTGCCATGGGAAGGATGCTCCCCGCTTTTACGAACAGAGGAATCCGGGAAAGAGGCGCGTCCGCTTCCACGTACTGTCCGCCTGCATAACGCTCCCCGGTATAAAAATCATACCAGTCACAGCCCCCGGGAAGGTACACGGTTCTCTTTTCAGGAATACCGCTGAGCACCTCAGAGCCTGTTCCGTAATACATAGGTTCCGTCACAGGGCAGACCAGGATACTTTCCCCGAACATATACTGATCCCCAATATCCAGAGCATTCTCATCCTGCATGAAATCAAAGGCCAGCATACGCAGAAAGGTCTTATCCTCCTTCCACACACGGTAAGCCCAGGAATAGATGTAAGGGAGCAGGCGATAGCGCAGGGAAACCGCTCCGCACAGCGCTTCATAAAAACCGTCCTTCCCGTTATCAAACAGCCATGGCTCCCTTCTCACATCCGTGCCATGGCTCCGGAATACTGGAAGAAACGCCCCATACTGGAACCATCTCACGAAAAGCTCACGATAGCCCAGATCCGAAAGTCCATCCTCATAATTCCCATTCCAGAACCAGGGCTCCCCTTTCTTCACAAAAAAGGCTCCGATATCCAACGTCCAGTAAGGCAGGCCGCTGGCGCAGAAATTCAGCCCTGCCGCTATCTGCTTTTGCAGCGTTTCCCAGGATGCGTAAATATCCCCCGACCAGAGAATCACCCCATAACGCTGCCCGCCCACATAGGAATTACGGGTCAGGTTCACCACTCTTTTTTCTTCCGAAGCCTCTCTCTGCCCTTCATAAATCGTTCTGGCATGAAACAGCCCATAAGAATTCATACGCTCCGCGGGAATATATTTCCCGGCATCCCGTACAAAGTCCGCATACATTTCCTCCGGCCCCGGCTTCACCTTCCTGGCCCATTCCGGCGTAAAAGGCTCGCTGGAATCACACCACCAGGCATCCACCCCATGCCGGAAAAGCCCTTCCTGCACCTGTTTCCAGTAAAGCTTTCTGGCTTTCTCATCAAAGGCGTCATAGATTTCACTGGCGGGAAGCAGAAGCTTTTTCTCCAGGAATTCCTCATAATCAGCCGTACTTTTACTCATATTCGGCCAGATGGACAGCATGAAATGCACATCCTCCTGATGCAGGGCATCCGTCATCGCACCAGGATCCGGAAAACGGGAAGGATCAAAACTCTTCTGCCCCCACATGCCGTCCTCCCAGGAACACCAGTCCAGAACAAGCGCATCCAATCCAAAGCCCCTGTCCCTGAATTCCCGGGCCACATCCAGGATCTCCTCCTGTGTTTCATACCTCTCCTGCGACTGAATGAAACCATAAGCCCATCTCGGCAGCATGGCCGCTTTTCCGGTAAGCAGCCGATACCCGCTGATGATTTCATCCATGGATCCCCCGGCAATAAAGTAATAATCCATTTCCTCGTCCGCTTCCGTATAGAGATAGGAACCATACTGCGTATCCTGGAATATGGCGGTACTGCCTGTGGAAAGAAGGATTCCATAGCCATTGGAGGACACCAGGAAGGGAATGGCTATCTTCAGATTCGCCTGATGGAGATACTGCACGCTTCCCCGCAGATTCAGCAGACCTTCCTCCGCCTGCCCAAGCCCATAAAGCCTTTCCGACTCCTGCCACTTCAGGTGAAGGCGGGTGTGATACAGCTTCTTGTCAAATACCATACTTGCTTCCTTGATAACACGCTTTACGCCGTCAGCCGTCTCCACCTCTTCTATTTTGGTATTCTCATCAATTACCGTTTTATAAGAATCAAATTCCTCCAGCTCCCTGCTGTCCTCTTCCCGCTCCGCCAGAAGCAGCCGCCCGTTCCTTTCCAGATAACGGATACTGCCCGTCCTCTTATCCACCTCCAGGGCAAGCTTCTCCGTATACAGAACCACCCTGCTTTCCTGCTCCTCACACGTCCAGCCGTCCCATTCCTTTTCTTCCAGAATGCCGATCCCGACGTTTCCTGTAAATTCACCCTTCTGCGTATAACTGATACGCACAATAGAATCGTTCCTGGGCTTCAGCCGCAGAAGCCCCTTCTGCGTCTCCAAAAAAAGACTGCCGCCCCTGCGGTAAGTCTTTTCCACCAAATCCTGTTTTCTCTTTACAACCTCCAGCATATAAAATCCCTCTCCCTTTCATCACTTTGTACCGCCAAACGCGGAGCATTATCGGAACAGCAATAACAATCCACGGACCTGAACTGCTATGAATCCCATTTTTTATTCATATTACCATTTTTCCTCCCTCTTTTCTTGCACTTTCCCCTCAAAAAATAGTATAATTCTGACATCAGCAAAAACTGCCCGCTCACATGAAATACGGGATGCAGAAACATTCCCGGATTTCCTACATTCCGAAACCAAACAGGAGGCCAGCCGCATGAACTTATTCTTACAATACCAGGAAACCGGCACCAGACCCATGAGAGATATCCCCTTCTACATTTATAATCTCCAGGTTACCGAACCCGGCCCCCACGTCCCCATACACTGGCATGAAGAACTGGAAATCATTCTCCCCTCCGTCCCCGGCTGCCTGGAAATCGACGGCAACCGCTTCCCTTTTCAGGAAGGCGATATCATGTTCGTAAACCCGTACGAACTCCATGCCACCCGCATCCACCGGCCCGGACAGGTCTGCCACATGCTCCTGCGCTCCGACTGTTTTCAGTTCCTCCATGACACCGCTTTCTTTTCCACAGGCCGCAAGCTGACAGAAGGAGAACTCTCCTTTCCCACCCTCATTACCGCCGACGATCCCGCCAACCGGGCACTCCTGCCCCCCATACTCCAAATGACCGCCATGAAACCGCCCTCCGACGAAGCCATGGCCTTTCACCTTGCCTCCCTCTTCTTCTCCATCCTCTCCACCCTTTTTGCCCAAAACCGCCTGCTCCCCTCAGCCCCCGACCAACACGCCCTCTGCATCCGCTATGTCAAACAAAGCATCCGCTACATGTACCTCCACCTGGACGAAAAACTCTCCGTCCCCCTCCTCGCCGACACCGCCGGCCTGTCCGAAGGCTACTACACCAGACTCTTCAAGAAATACACCCACACCTCCCCCGCCCGCTTCCTCTCCGACCTGAAACTGGAACCCGCCTGCACCTGCCTCGCCTCCGGCCTCACCGTAACCGAAGCCGCCCAAAAAGTAGGCATAGACAACATCAGCCATTTTATCCGCCTCTTCAAACAAAAATACGGTATAACCCCCAAAACCTATCAACATTCCTATTGTTTCAATAATAATCCCCCACAGAATTAAACAGCCCCCTCCCACTAACCCCCTTTTTCACTTACTCCCCCAAATAACTTATAACGTTCCTGTTTAAGCCCCGCCCATCCGGCCTGTGCCTGTGCCCTCCGGTTCTTGTCCGGTTCCGGCGCCTGTGCGGGCCATGTTATTTCACAGTGAATCTGAGAAAAAGATGATATTTCTTACTGCTCTGTTTTTTCTGCCTGCGGTCCGCCCTTAGCGGCGCTGTTTGACGACCGCAGGGAGGAGTTCAGCCGCGTTGACCGCAGACAGGAAAAACAGAACAGTTAGAAATATCTCTTTTTCGAAGCTGAACAGTGAAATAACATGGCCCGCGCAGGCGCCGGAACCGGACAAGAACCGGAGGGCACAGACACAGGCCGGATGGATGGGCGGGGCTTAAACCTCACCACCTAAATTATTTTATTTCCGGGGGCTTGTAAATTCCAGTCAATCCGATAGACTGAAGGTAAGATTTAACCCGGCCGGTTAAACCAAATCAGTCAGGAGGAAACGCCCATGAATGAACAATTTTTTCATCTGCCCGAAGAAAAACAGCAGGCTATCATCAACGCATCCCTGGAGGTCTTCGCCACACACGAATACAAAAAGGCCTCAACAGATGACATCGCCGCAAAGGCAGGCATTTCCAAAGGACTGCTGTTCTACTATTTTCATAATAAAAAAAGTCTGTATCTTTTTCTTTATGATTATACGAAAAAAATTGTAACAGATCAGGTAGTAGATACCCATTTTGACGAGATCACCGATTTTTTTGAGCTTCTTTCTTATTCTGCTGAAAAAAAGGCGGCTCTCCTGTCACGCAATCCTTATATCATGGATTTTGTAATGCGCTGCTTCTATCCGGAAAAAGAAGAAGTATCCGACTCTTTGAACAGTACCAACCAGGAATATATTGACAATTCTATTTTCTGGTATTTTAAAAATGTGGATTTCACCAAATTCCGTGATGACACCGATCCGGAAAAAATACTCCGGATGCTCCTCTGGATGACCGATGGATATATCAGTGAAAAACGCAGACAGGGTAAGCCTTTTGTACTGGAAGAGATCATGCAGGATTTCGGGGAATGGAGTGACATGTTCCGCAAGATGGCCTACAAGGAGGAATTTCTATGAATGCTGTTCAAATCAATCATATTACAAAAGACTATGGTAATTCCAGAGGAATTTTTGACGTCTCCTTATCCGTAAAAAAAGGAGAGGTATACGGTTTCCTTGGCCCTAACGGCGCAGGAAAAACAACTACAATCAGGCACCTGCTTGGTTTTCTGAAACCGGAAAAAGGGGAATGCAGAATTAACGGAATGGACTGTTTCAGCCAGGCTTCCCTCATCCAGAAAAACCTGGGTTATCTTGCAGGGGAAATTGCCTTTCCGGAAGATTTCACCGGCCACGGGCTTCTGCATTTTCTTGCGGATATGAAGGGTATCCGTGACAGAAGCCGGATGAAGGAGCTGATCGACCTGCTGGAACTGGATCCTTCCGGCAAAGTACAGAAAATGTCAAAAGGGATGAAACAGAAGCTTGGAATCATAAATGCTTTTATGGGGAATCCGGAAATAGTTATTCTGGATGAACCTACCAGCGGCCTGGATCCCCTGATGCAGAACCGGTTTATTGATCTGATATTGGAGGAAAAGAAAAAAGGAACCACCATTTTCATGTCCTCCCATCTTTTTGAAGAAGTGGAACGCACCTGTGAAAGGACTGCCATTATCCGCCGGGGGCAGATTGCCGCGGTTGAAGATATGGAAGGGCTGAAAAAGAAACGTTCGCGGGACTATATCATTACCCTGGACAGCAAAAAGAGCGCCGATGCCCTGCAGCTTCCCGGCTATACGATCACAGGCCGGGAGGGTGCCAGCGTCACGGTAGCCGTCAAAGAGGATATCCCCGGGCTTTTATCGCTCCTGTCCTCCTGTCCTGTACGGGATATGCAGATCCATACCCAGTCCCTGGAAGAAATCTTCATGCATTATTATGGAAGTGAGGTATAAAAATGATTTCATTGCCGCTGCTGAAAAGAAATATGTCACAGACCTGGAAAATACTGCTCATCCTTCTGGCTGCCATGACATTATATACTACGGTCATCATTTACATGTATGACCCTGAGCTGGCCCATATGCTCAACGACTATCAAATCGCTCTCCCGGGCATCATGTCCGCCGTGGGAATGACGGGGATCGCCGGTAATCTGACGGAATTTGTATATATTTATTTATACGGCTTCATTATGTTTGTGTTTCCCATTATCGCCATCATAATCCTCGGCAACAAGCTTCTGGCCCATTACATAGACAGCGGTTCCATGGGCGTTCTTCTTGCCACACCCAATTCCCGGCTGAAAATCCTGCTTACACAGCTGCTGTCCATGCTGGCAGGCATTACTTTACTGATAGTCCTCATCACGGCTATCGGCGTCGGCACCTGCGAAGGCCTGTTTCCCGGAGAACTGGATATTCCCTTATTCCTGAAGCTTAACGCAGCTCTGCTTCTGTTTCACCTGATGCTGGGAGGCATCGCTTTCCTGCCGGCCTGTATTTTTAATGATTCCAAATGGTATTTTTCCATTGGAGCCGGGCTGCTGGTCTTATTTTTCCTCTTTCAGATGCTGGGGAATACGGGAGGCGATATGGAATTTTTCCGTTATCTTACCCCTTTTACCCTCTTTCCCGGAAAAAATATTGTGGATGGCGATGGGGAAGTGCTCCTGAAATGCCTGGGTATGGCCGGAGCTGCCATAGTCATGTATGGATGCGGGGCTGTTTGTTTCCATAAAAAGGATTTGCCTCTGTGACCACTTTTAAAAAGGAAGCATCGGGATCACCGCAAGGATGAAGCAAACCCTACGAACTTAAACAAATAATCCAAATATCTTATAGCCCCTGCAATAAGAGGTTTGCAGGGGCTATAATTATGTATCAGGATATTCCAGTTGTTTCTGTATTTGCTTTTATCAGTTATATCTTATATTATAAGCATAATTTAATTGTAGTTCAGTTATACTATATGATATAATATTTTAGAAAGGAGTGACAGTTATGATTATTCGTGAGTCTTACTTATCCAAAATCCGTCCATTTATCGGAAAAGACATTATCAAAGTATTAACCGGTATTCGCCGCGGCGGAAAAAGTGTACTGTTAGAACAGATTCGTGATGAGATTAACAGCCCTAATACCATTTTTCTAAATTTCGAAGATTTGGGCAATCAACATCTATGTGAATATCACTCTTTACACGAATATGTATGTAATAAAATCGGCGGCAGCAAGGAGACTTTCTACTTATTTTTCGATGAAATCCAGGAAGTGCAGGGCTGGGAGAAGGCAATAAACTCTCTGCGCGTAAAGTTCCATGCAGACATTTATATCACAGGTTCCAATTCACAGCTTCTGTCCGGTGAACTTGCCACCTATATAGCGGAACGTTATGTTTCTTTTACCGTTTACCCTTTTTCCTTTACAGAGTTTAAAATAGTAAACCCGGATTATACCTTTGATCAATATATTCAATATGGAGGCATGCCATTCCTTGCCAGTATCGGCTTTGGGACAGAATTCAGCAAGAATTATCTGCAGGACATCTTTCATTCAGTTGTGCTCAAAGATATTGTCAAGCGCAACAATATACGGGATGTAGACCTTTTGGAACGTATTATCGCCTATGCCCTAGCGAATGTGGGAAAAAGTTTTTCAGCTACAAGCATCTCTAAGTTTTTCAAGTCCGAAAATCGGACTGTCGCTCCTGAAACAATCCTTAACTATTTGAAAGCCTGTGAGGAAGCTTACTTGCTGTACCGCCTGAAGAGCCAGGATATCAACGGAAAGAAAATGCTGAAAGTAAATGAAAAATATTATGTCGTGGATCACGGCTTACGGGAAGCGATTATAGGAGAGAATCTGCAAAACGTTGAAATTGTCCTTGAGAATATTGTAGGGCTGGAACTCCTCCGCAGAGGTTATAAGGTCTGTGTCGGCCGTGTCGGTGAAAAAGAAATAGATTTTATAGGCGAAAAAGATGGAGACAAACTATACATCCAAGTATGCTATCTGTTGATTGATGAATCGACCATCCAAAGAGAATTCGGATCTCTTCTGGAGATTAGAGACAACTACCCAAAGATTGTTTTATACAAGGAAGGCTCGTTCAGGGGCAAATTTGAAGGCATCCCCGCAGTCAAAATTGAGGACTGGCTGTAAAAAATACGGGCGCCAGAATATCCTGCATACAGCAGGAAGTTATCCTAATGCTCCATCCGGCCAGAAATGCTACTGACAGCAGCACTTCTGGCCGGATGGAGCATTCGCGCCTTGGGACCAAAATGGCCCATAAAGGACATATTTCGTAAAATGTAGTGAATCCTGAACTTTTATACCGGAGCTGTGGGGTTTATTCTGGCATCCACATCCGCCATCACTGGTATAGATACCGCAGCTCCCTCCCTGGATACCGTAACTGCCGCCGCGCAGGCCGCTGTTTTCATTGCCTCCTCTTCTGTCTTCCCGAAAGCTGAGGACGCGATAAAATAACCGGTAAAGGTGTCTCCGGCCGCTGTCGTATCGACCGTTTCCGCAGGGAAGCACGGCTGCTTAAACCGCTTTTCGCCGTTCTGATATAAGGCTCCATCCTTCCCCAGTGTGAGGATGACATTCATCCGGGGATAACGGCCCACCAGCGCATCCGCTATGCGGGCCGCCTCACTCTCACCGGTCATTTCCTTTCCTTCCGTCTCATTCAGCATCAGCCAGGTTACCCCCGACAAATCCATGTTTCTCAGATTTTCATCCATGGGAGAGGGATTCAGCATGATCCGCAGTCCCTTCTCTTTTCCCCTTTGAAGAAGATAATCCAGATTGCTGATTTCATTCTGTAAAAGGAGAATATCCCCTTCCGAAAAATCCTTCAGAACATCATCGATAAACGCCCTGTCATTCTCATAATTGCTCCCGTTAAAAAGGATGATACAATTCTCTCCTTCCCCGGAAACCTGAATCAGCGCATGGCCTGTAATCTGCCCGCTGTCTCTGAGATAACAGGTCTTCACTCCGCTCTGCTCCAGGATCTCTTTCAAAAAAAGGCCGTCTTTTCCGATGGTTCCGGCATGCCAGATTTCCGCACCCGCCCTGGATACCGCTATGGACTGGTTCAGCCCCTTCCCTCCCGGGAAACACTCATAGCCCAGGGAAGAAATCGTCTCCCCCGGCCTGACAAAATGGGGAACCTTATATACCTTGTCTATGTTTAATGACCCAAAATTCAATATCTTCATTCCCATACCTCGCCGTCAGGATTCTGCCAGTTTACGGAACAAATCCTCAAACAGGTTATCTCTGTTAATATGGTACACATATCTTATGAAATGCCTGGTGGGATCAAAGCTGTAATGATGATCATACTGCGGAATCGGGCTGGGTATCAGTTTATCCTCCATAAAGCTTTCATCCAGCAGCCATGCAACCGCAGTCACATCCCATATCACTCTGGTCCAGCAGCTGTTTTTGCTTCCCAGCGCGCCTTCTTTTTCCGTATAATCCACCAGATAATCGCACAGCTTGTTCTTTCCGCGCAGGAACATTTCCAGTTCTCCCGCCCCGGTGGTAAAAGAGGATACCACGCCCATGCAGGGCAGCTGTACCAGCGCTACGCCGCATCCGAAAACCACACGGGCAGCAGCCACATCCTGAAAGAGGTTGAATTCTTTATTGTCCGGCCATTCCAGGGAATTTCCTCCCAGCCAGACAAGAACCATGCGCTCCTTGATTTCAGGCCGCATGAGCAGTGCGGATGCCACATTGGTTATGGCCCCGATAGCCACAACGTACAAAGGCTTTTCCGGCGTATACTCCATCGCCAGTTCCGTCAGATGGCGGGCAGCGGCGGATTCCACAGGGGTCTGTTCATCCGGCAGATATCCGGCGGAACCTTTATATACCCGTTCCTTATATTCCTCCTTCTCCAGCAGCGTGAGGATATGAAGGATTTCCTGATAGCTCTTTTCCATACCATCCTCAGGGCCTGTGGATTTCTCATTGAAAAAAGGAGCCGCATAAACTGCCTTTAAATGCAGCTTGTCTCCCGATTTTACGAGATAAGACAACGCATACTGGTCGTCAATCTCATTGTAGGTATCCGTATCCAGCACCACATCCACCGGACCGGCAGGTTTGTTAAGACGATTCAATAACCCCAAATCATTATTCATTCTTATACCTCCTGTATATCGCAGGTTCGCCTGCGATACTGCCTTCCTGAAAGCGTAATTACTTACCCATATATTATATAAGTTAATTTGGGGAATGTCATTTAAAATTTATGACTTTCTATACCGGATTTTGTTGCAGCAAAAGGCTTTACCCTTTCCTGTCCTCCTTGACAGGAATATCTGCAAGCCTTAAAATTTGTATGGAACTGTTTATTCGGGGGAAATAGAAAATGAATCTGAAAGAACGGGCCGCCCGGCTGAAAACAGATATACCGGCGATTTTCCTGTGCTTGAAAAGTAAAGAAACGCCATTGATTCCAAAAATTCTCGCAGGCGTGACTGTCGCCTATGCGCTTTCGCCCATTGACCTGATTCCCGACTTTATTCCGGTTCTCGGCTATCTGGACGATTTGATCATTCTTCCGGCATTCATTGCTCTTACCATACATTTTATTCCGAAAGACCTGTTTGAGCATTACCGCAAAGAAGCGGAAGGAATGTGGGCAGAAGGAAAGCCCCGGAAATGGATTTACGCTTTACCTGTAATAATCATTTGGCTTTTGCTTTTATCGCTTATTATTAAGATTATTTTTTTCTGACTGCTTAAAATTTATATCTGTAAAATTTAAAACAGAACCATCCGCCAGTATAAAAACTGCCGGATGGTTCTGTTTTATCCGATCATCATATCTATAATTTCCCGGTCTGTTTCCCTCATGCCGTCACGTCCCAGACGGGCTATATTGGCTATGGTGGACTCCACGCCCTTTTTTACAATTCCGTCTCCGTCCACGAATTCCTGCCCGTTACGATACATATAGAAGCCCAGGATACCGGCATCTACGGCGGATGCAATTTTAGCGGCACAGGAAGCCTTCGCCCCATCGCATACGATTCCTGATACATTTGCCAGTGTATTTACGATGGTATGGACGATTTCTTCATACCCGCCTCCCATAAGATAGGCAATCCCCGCGCCTGCACCTGTCCCGGCGCTGACTGCGCCGCAGTAAGCGGATAAACGCCCGATGCCTTCCTTCAGATGAATGGCCGTCAGATTGGAAATCAGCAGCGCCCGGTAAAGCTTCTCTCTGCCCGCTCCCAGTTCCGCCGCGTATTCAATCACGGGAACGGATACGGTTATTCCCTGGTTCCCGCTGCCCGAATTGATGACCACGGGCAGCTCACAGCCATTCATCCTGGCATCCGATCCTGCCGCCGCCTTGGCTCTTGCACGGATTTTTACATCATCTCCATAGGACGCAAGCAATACTTTTCCTATGTTTGCGCCATAATCATGCTTCATACCTTCCTCGGCAATTGCCATGTTGTATCGGATCTGCCGGTCAAGAAGCTCCTCCACATCCCGAATGTCCGAAGTCATCGCAAAATCCAGGATGCCTTCTATGGACAGCACCGGCCGTTCCTCCCGCGCGCCGTTCTCATGGGCTGTTTCTTCCTCTTCTCTGAGAACTCTGCCATTCTTTTCTATATGCACCACATTAGTGTGGGAATCCGCTATCTGCACCTTAGCCTCCCGGACTCCGCTCCACACAGTTACGGTCAGGTCAAAGGTACGGCAGCCCCCGGCCTTCTGTATCTGAATCTCTGCCTTCTTCAGATAATCCCGGATTGCCTGCTGATCCTCCCGGGTCAATTCCTCTAACAGTTCAAGCTTACGCTCCGGATGGCCGGCGACAACACCTGCCGCCGCAGCCGTCTGTATCCCCTTCATTCCGCCGGTTCCCGGAACAATGACGCTCTTCACATTTTTAATGATATTTCCGCTGGCTTCCACCCTGATTTTTTCCGGCATTTCCCCCAGAATATCTGCCGCAAGAGCGGTCCCATAGGCAATCGCTATTGGTTCCGTACACCCAAACGCCGGCACCAGCTCCCGTTCCAGAATCTGAAGGTATTCCTTATAAACACTGCTTTCCCGTTCCATCTTTTCCTTTCTTCCCGCTTCAGACTTCTTCCGAAGCCTGACATATATCAATTTCTGTTTGTCTGCAGATCTCCCGCCTTTTCACCCTTACATGCTTCTGGCAGTTTCCAGCACCCAGTGGATATGTTCAACAGGCAAATCGGAAGGAATTGTGCAGTCTGCGCCTAACAGAAAGCCTTTTTTTCCACAGGTTTCAATCAATTCTCTCGTAAATTTCCTGATCTCTTCTTCCTTTCCGGAATAAAGGATACCTTCCTTACGGTTATCAAATCCGCCCAAAGCCGGTTTTCCTGCAAAAAATTGTCTGCCGGAGGGAATATCCATATCCTCCACATAAACAGCCCAGTTAATGGCTGCGGCCTCATAATCCTGCCATACCTCAACCCGGTTCTTATCTCCGCCCCAGCCGCAGCAGTGAAGGATATTATGGGTACTGAGCGTATTCGCATAGTCAAGCACGTCCTTATCCGAAGGGGTAACCAGCCTGCGGTATTCTTCCGCCGTAAACCGGAAGGTTTCCGCATTCTGCACACAATAATAAATACCGTCACAGCCCGCTTCTTCGATCAGCCCTTTCACCAGTGCCTTTGCGTCCTGTGCGATCACGCTGCAGGCATATTTCATGGCTTCCGGATCCGCCTTCATGCATTCCATCATTTTTTCCCAGCTTGTCTGGAGCCTGAAAAAGGACAAGGGACAGAAAACGTTATAAAAAACACAGCATTCCCCGTCAGCCGCCTTAACAATTGCTGCAGCACGTTCAATCTGTTCTCTGATAAAAGGATGATTTTCTCCCAGAGGCTTCATTTTATATAGCTCCGATACATCCGCAAGCTTCTCCAGGATTTCGTTGGGATAGCCGAAGTAACCATCACACATAATCTTGATAAAATCCTGATCCGTATCCCGGTACCATTGCAGATGGGCATCCACACATGCCTGACCTTCCGCTTTATCTGCGGGAAAATGAAACCAAAATGCAGCCGGTACATGATCTGTCTCCCGGTTCTCCAACGCCGCCAGTACTCTCAATTTTTTATTCATAATGCTTACCTTCCTCTCAGTTTGTACTTTTATTATAGAAATTATCTCTTCCTTCTTCTATAACCTATTCCGCCAAAAACTGTGCAGATTCAATCATTTTACTTTTATTGCAACTCAAATTCGGTAAATTCTTTTTGCCAGGCATGCCTGCATAGATTATAATAAAGGTCAGATAACGGAATTTATCCATGGAGGATTGTATTGCAATGAAAAAAAGAAAGAACCAGACCCTTTTCTCTCCTGCGTTGGCATTTGTGCTTTGCCTTTTATTCTGTGCCGCCATTCCCCTTCCCTTAAGCGCTGCGGGTATACAGGGAACGGACGCATCCGATTCCAGCAGAGGTTCACATACCTCAAGAACCGCTGCTGCCGTACCGCAGGCAGATCGCGTCACTTATCAGGAGGGCTTTTTTTATGAATCCTTAAGCGAAGAAATCAAGGCCCGCATAACCGGGATTTCCTATGGGGAGGGCTGTATTGTTCCCTATGAAGATCTGAGATATCTGCATGTGCTGTATATAGATTTCCAGGGTCTGCCCCAGGCAGGTGAAATCATTTGCAATAAAGCCATCGCACAGGATTTGGCGGAAATTTTCTATGAGCTTTACCTGGCGGAATATCCTATTGAACGAATCCGTCTGATTGATGAGTACGACGGGGATGACACTGTGTCCATGGAGGACAATAATACTTCCTGCTTTAATTACCGGGTGGTTGACGGCACATCAAGTCTGTCCAAGCACGCCTATGGCATGGCCATTGATATTAATCCCCTGTACAATCCCTATGTTACCTATCCAAAAGGTAAAAGAAGGGTTTCTCCGGCGGCCGGTGCCGTTTATGCGGACAGAAGCAAGGACTTCCCTTATAAAATTGATAAAAATGACTTATGTTACCAGCTTTTTACGGAACATGGCTTCACCTGGGGCGGCAGCTGGAAAACCATGAAGGATTACCAGCATTTCCAGAAGAGCCTGCCTGAAAACTGACCTTAACGGAGGAATTTATGGATATTCAACTGCATTATGTGGAGCAGGGAAGCGGTTTTCCTCTCATTCTTCTTCATGGGAACGGGGAGCATTCAGGCTATTTCAGTCACCAGATCGACTACTTTCAGAAAAAATACCATGTATACGCATTAGATACGAGGGGACACGGGGCATCACCCAGAGGAAACGCTCCCTTCACATTGGAACAGTTTGCCCTGGATTTGAAAGACTTTATGGATGAAAAAGGGATTAAAGAAGCGGATATCCTGGGGTTTTCTGATGGAGGGAATGTGGCTCTACTGTTCGCGCTGAAGTATCCCGGAATGGTGCGCCGCCTGATTCTCAATGGGGCGGATCTTTTTCCCGGAGGCGTGAAACGCTCCGTACAGATTCCTATTATTATCGGTTACAAAATGGTATCCTTCTTTTCCCTTTTTGATAAGAAGGTTATTGCAAAAAAAGAATTACTGGGACTTATGGTGACGCAGCCGTCCATCGATCCCGGGTCGCTGTCTTCTCTGACTATGCCGGTGCTGGTCATTGCAGGAACTAAAGATATGATACGGCTGAGCCATACACAGCTTATTGCCCGTTCTATCCCGGACAGCAAGCTTTCCATACTGGAAGGAGATCACTTTATTGCTGCGAAAAATTGGGAGGCATTTAACCGGAGCGTGGATACATTCCTTACGGAGCGGGAATGAAATGTTTTACTAAAATATAAATTTAATCTTATCTTAACTGTACCCTCCTGTATGTAAATATTACCTGAAATGCAAATTTGGGGCCCTATGAGCGTAAAGTAATTTCTATCAGACAAGATTATATGACATTCTGTTGTCAAGTTTAGTGTGATATATTTTTAATATATTACCCCTATTATAAGGAGGTCTATAAATGTACGATACACATTATTTTACACTTCATAAAACCTGCCCCTGTCAAATTGATAACGAAGTCGTCAGAAAAACAAAAGAGATATTTAATAAATCCTCCTGCCTGACGGACTTCGTTGCCGAAATGCAAAATCAACAGATTATTGGCCGCCTGATTTCGTATGATAAAGAAACAAATACTATTTTTATTCATAAACGATATGCATGTGAATGCGGCGGCGGCCATCCTCAAAACAAAACACGGATTGGTGAACGGTGCCATTGCGGTCACTACAATCACTCAACCGCTTATTGCCCAAAGTACTATTGCAAGTGCGGCGCGGAATTCTTTCGGCCTGTATTCGCTCCGTTATTTGGCGAGGATATTTTAATCGAACCATATAAAACAGTTTTGTCCGGCGATGATGAATGTATTATCGCTATAAGAATTAATGAAAGAGAGGCAATATGATATGACACACGAGGAAAAGATGAAATTACTCATTGACGAAAAGTATCCTTTGTCAGCCAAATATGATCCTGAATGGATCTATGAAAATAAAATGGGCTGTCAGTGTCTCTGGCTTGTGGAATCCCTGTCACAAATCATGACCTTAAAACCAGGTATGCGCATCCTTGATATGGGCTGTGGAAATGCCCTCACATCAATATTTCTCGCTAAAGAATTCGGAGTAACCGTTTTTGCCAATGATTTATGGGTGAGTCCTACTGACAACTGGAAGCGCATTTGCAATGCGGGCGTGGAAAATTTAGTTTTTCCAATTCATGGAGAAGCTCATAATTTACCATATGCAGATAATTTCTTTGATGCCGTTGTATGTATTAATTCTTTTCAGTTTTATGGAACAGCAGACAATTATTTAAGCGATTATATGGCCCACCTAATAAAACCCGATGGACAGTTCGGGCTTGTTGTCTGGGGACCGGATAAGGAATTTACAGGGAAAGTACCTGCCGATATTGGTGAGAAATGGTGGCCGGACTTTTATTATTTCCACTCTTTGGATTGGTGGAAATGGCATTTTGAGAAGACCGGACTTTTTTCCATTGAAGCAGGGGATGATTTGGCCGGGGATGGTGTCAGAGTTACACGGCAATGGGCAAAGATAATGGAAAAATATGATAACACACATAATAACGAAATTATGCGATGGAACAGAATGGTTGCTAAACGCAATAGCTATCAGGCAGATGACTTTAGAAATTAGGCAAAGCTTCCTTCCCTAAATAACAGGCCCCGCCCTCCGGTTTCCCGGAAGGCGGAGCCATCATAAGCCATCCTGTCTGTTTTCTATTTTTTCTTGCTTTCCTGATCCAGGCGCATGGTTAAGGAAATTCTCTTCTTGGCAAGATCCACATCCATCACCTTCACATCCACAATATCCCCAACACTCACGGCCTCCAGAGGATGCTTAATGAACCTGTCCGTAATCTGGGAAATGTGCACCAGTCCGTCCTGATGGACCCCGATGTCCACAAAAACGCCGAAATCAATGACATTGCGCACAGTACCTTTCAGAATCATTCCGGGCTTCAAATCCTTCATATCAAGAACATCGCTTCTTAAAATAGGGGCAGGCATATCCTCTCTGGGATCTCTTGCCGGTTTTTCCAGCTCTTTCAGAATATCTGTCAGGGTAATTTCCCCGATTCCCAGTTCCTGAGCCATTTTTCCCTTGTCCTTCACTCTGCGTTCCAGACTGGCGGCCGCTGCGCTCTTTCCATCAGGAATTTCCTTTCCTCCGACATTTCCTGCTGCCGCGCTTTCTTTTCCTTTTTCCTCCTGAAGCACAGCCCCGCCCATGGCCGCTGCCAACGCTTTCCCCATGGCTGTGCTGGTATTGCGGATCACTACCTGTTTCTGCTTCTGAGGCTTGGGCTTTGCAGGAGCCGCGGCCTGCTGCTTCAGCCCGGCCTTCATACGCTTTGATTCCGCCTGCAGCTTCTTCACATCCTCCATGGACAGATCCAGCCTGTCCAGAAGCTTCATGGTAGCTTCGTAAGATTCCGGATGCACACTGGTGGCGTCCAGCGGATTATCCCCGTCCGTAATACGCATAAAGCCTGCACACTGCTCAAATGCCTTAGGCCCCAGCTTAGCCACCTTTAAAAGCTGTTTCCTATTGGTAAACCGGCCGTTGGCTTCCCTGTAGTCCACAATATTTTTTGCAATGGTCTTGGAAATTCCGGAGATATATTCCAGAAGGGAGGCAGATGCCGTATTCAAATCCACACCTACCCTGTTCACACAATCTTCCACCACACCGTTCAAGGCTTCTCCCAGCTTCTTCTGATTCATATCATGCTGGTACTGTCCTACCCCGATGGATTTGGGATCTATTTTTACAAGCTCCGCCAGAGGATCCTGAAGCCGTCTTGCTATGGAAGCGGCACTCCTCTGCCCCACATCAAAATTCGGGAATTCCTCCGTTGCCAGCTTGCTCGCCGAATAAACCGACGCTCCGGCTTCATTCACAATAATATACTGTACCGGTACGTCCAGTTCTTTAATTAAATCCACAATAATCTGTTCGGATTCCCTGGAAGCCGTTCCGTTTCCCACAGAAATCAATGAAATGCCATATTTCTTAATCAAACGTTTCAATTCCGCTTTTGCTTCTTCCACCTTATTTTGGGGCGCTGTGGGATAAATCACCTTCGTGTCCAGGACTTTTCCGGTAGCATCCACTACAGCCAGCTTACATCCCGTACGGAATGCAGGATCCCAGCCCAATACCACTTTACCTGCAATAGGAGGCTGCATAAGCAGCTGTTCCAGGTTCTTTCCGAACACGGAAATTGCCCCGTCCTCCGCTTTTTCCGTCAAATCATTGCGGATTTCCCGTTCGATTGCCGGAGCGATAAGCCGGTTATAGCTGTCTGCCGCCACTTCCTGAAGAACCGGGCCGGTAATCGGATTCTCCTTCGTTATTACCTTTTTTTCCAGGAAACGGAGAATTCTCTCCTCTGGCGCTTCTATTTTAACCGTAAGGAACTTTTCCTTTTCTCCCCGGTTCAGCGCCAGGATTCTGTGCCCTGCCGCTTTTTTTACCGGCTCCTCATAGGAATAATACATTTCATACACGCTGGCTGCTTTTTCATCCTTGGCCGTGCTGATGATTTTTCCTTCCTCAAAGGTGATATTACGGATATAGATACGATAATCCGCTTCATCGGATATCGCCTCCGCAATGATGTCCTTGGCTCCCTGAAGCGCATCTGCTGCGGACTCCACTCCCTTTTCATCACTCACATATTTTGCAGCCTCTTTTTCCAAAGGCTCTCCGGTTTCCTGCGCCAGAATAAACCCGGCAAGCCCGTCCAGTCCCTTCTCCTTGGCAACACTGGCTCTGGTCCTTCTTTTCGGCCGGAAAGGACGATAAAGATCTTCTACCACTACCAGAGTCTCCGCCGCCAGAATCTTGGCCTTAAGCTCCTCATCCAGCTTTCCCTGTTCCTCTATACTCGCAAGAACCTGTTCCTTCTTTTCTTCCAGATTGCGAAGATAGTTCAGCCGTTCAAACAGATCACGGAGCTGTTCGTCATTCAGCGACCCGGTAACCTCTTTCCGATACCTGGAAATAAAGGGAATTGTATTTCCCTCATCAATCAGCTTGACAGCCGCTTCAACCTGCCATCTTTCCACCTTTAACTCTTCCGTCAGTTTTCTAATAATATCCATTCTCATACACTGCCTCATATCCTGCAAAATCCCTGCACGAATATATTCACACATTCGCAGTACTTTACGGATGGAAGGCTTCCTTTCTCTCAGCTACTTTGTGAAATGGCACTCGCCTGTTTTCCATTATAATTGAAAGCGCCCTTCCTTTTCAAGTGCTTGATACAAACATTCCGCATAAAAAAGTTGACTTTTGAGCAACAATAAAGTATCATTATTATATTCTTAAATTAATTTGTGCAGTCGCACATTCTGGCAGTTTCTGCCGAAAATCACACATTTTAAATAAGGCAGGAACTAAATGGATTATTATAAAATAATGTCTTTTATTTCTGCCTGTTAAGGAGGCATGAATGAAAGAAAAAACATGGCTGTACCGGGTGCTGAGCGCAGCCGGCAGCAAAACACAGTACGATGAATATGTAAAACGTATTCTGGGAAGCCGGCAGGTTCTTGCACGGATTCTGAAGGGAGCCGTGCCGGAATACAGCAGGTATTCTATTGACGAAATTATACAGTGGATTGAACCAGACATTGAAATCGCGGATACTCCGCCGCAGCCCGGAGGAAAGAATAATTTCGATACGAGGATAACCGGAGAAAATACCGAAAGCAAAATACCCGGAGAAGGAACCATCAACTATGATATTCGTTTCCGCGCTTTTCTGCCCGGAAATAATGAGACGGAAAAAATCAAGCTTCTGCTTAATGTGGAGGCACAGAAAAACTTCTATCTTAAATATCATATTGTGACCAGAGGTATCTTTTATGGCGCCCGGATGCTGTCGGAACAGCTGAACAGCGAATTCACGGATTCTGATTATGATGAACTGAAAAAGGTCTGCAGTATCTGGATCTGTATGAATTCTCCCCTTCACATCGGAAATGCCATGTCTGAGTACCGGATAAGCAAACAGGATATTATCGGATATATTCCGGAGCAAAAACGCTGTTATGACAAACTGTCGGTAATTATTATTTGTCTGAATGAAACGGACGGCAAAGACCTCCGCGGAAGTCTGCACGGTTTTCTGAATACGCTGTTATCTCCCTATATGGATATTAACAAAAAGGAAGAGATACTGACAAGGGACTATGGAATGATAATGGAATATGAATTAGAAAAGGAGTTGAGACAAATGTGTAATCTGAGTGAAGCGATTGAGGAAAACGCGATTTATTTGGTGAAAAAAGTGTTGAGTTTTTCCGCTGAAGGTATGAGTGATGCAGAAATTGCAGAGATCTGCGGAATTACAGAAGAAAAAGTTCAAAAAATACTTGAGGTTTAACAACTATGCAAGGGCATGAAATATGAATAAGTTCCCTTAATAAGAGACTGTCTATATAACTGTGTATTGTCGTAAATTGGTATGTACCTGGTTCCCTTTTTCGGCACTCCGCGATTTGGTTTTACCTATGTTTGCATGACAGTT
>OBWV01000739.1_pt1 | contig 24016 bp, 19 predicted proteins | sample 1495351 | NCBI WGS metagenome assembly OBWV01 (sample SAMEA2580122, study PRJEB22360) | human gut metagenome | biome: human gut; feature: human-associated habitat; material: faeces | place: Denmark | collected 2008/2010 | reverse complement strand
ATTTGCCTGCCGTTTGCGCGGTTTTTCTGGGCCGCGGCTGCGGCTGCGGCCACATCGGCTTCGGCGGAGGAGATCGTAGTGGCGGCCTTCACCGCTTCGAGCGCGGACTTGGACACGCCCGAAGCCCCGGCACCCTGCGCCACGACCGGCGTCAACGTGCCATCCGGGTCGGCATCCAGCAGCACGGTACGGCGCGGCGAGCCCCACTTGGCGACCGCTTCGTCCATCTCGTCGGTGACCACCTGGTCGAGCGCCTCGGCGGAGGCCAGGATCCGGGTCAGCTCCTCGATACGCTTCTTCAGATCATCGCGTTCGGCCTCAAGCTCGATACGGTTCATCTTGGTCAGTCGGCGCAGACGCAGGTCGAGGATGTACTGAGCCTGGACCTCGTCCAAATCGAAAACGACCATCAAACGGCTCTTCGCGGCATCCGCATCATCCGAGGTGCGGATTACCTGAATCACCTCGTCGATGTCCAACATGGCCAGCAGCAGGCCCTCGACCAGGTGCAGGCGCTCCAGCGCCTTCTTCTTGCGATATTCACTGCGGCGGCGAATCACCACACGGCGGTGGTCCACCCACACCTGAAGCATCTCCTTCAGACCCATCGTGTGCGGGCGGCCCTCCACCAACGCCACGTTGTTCATGGCGAAGTTGTCTTGCAACGGTGTGTGCTTGAACAACTGCACCAGAACCGCATGCGGGTCGAAACCAGTCTTGATCTCGATGACGATACGCGTGCCGTTATGACGATCGGTCAGATCGAACGCGCCGGAAATCCCCTCCAGCTTGCGGTTCTTCACACCGTCGGAAATACGTTCGATTACCTTCTCCGGGCCCACCATGTACGGCAGCTCGGTGACCACGATGGCCTGCTTGCGGGCCGTGACATGCTCGATATGCGTGGCGGCGCGCGTGGTGAGCGTACCACGGCCAGTGGCATAGGCCTCACGGATGCCGTCGCGGCCGATGATCGTGCCGCCGGTGGGCCAGTCGGGGCCGGGCACGTAACGCATCAGCTGTTCCAGGGTGGCGTCCGAATGCGCCATGAGGAACTTGGCGGCGTTTACCACCTCGCCCAGATTGTGGGTGGCCAGGTTCGTGGCCATGCCCACGGCGATGCCCGAGCCGCCGTTGACCAGCAGATTCGGGATGGCGGCCGGCAGCACGGTCGGTTCCTTGAGCTTGTTGTCATAGTTCGGCGTGAAGTCGACGGTGTCCTCATCGATATCCGCGTTCATGCCGAGAGCGGCCGGGCCAAGCCTGGCCTCGGTGTAACGGGAGGCCGCAGGGCCGTCATCCAGCGAGCCGAAGTTGCCGTGGCCGTCTACCAGCGGCAGACGCATCGCGAACGGCTGTGCCAAACGCACCATGGCCTCGTAGATCGCGGAATCACCGTGCGGGTGGAGCTTGCCCATCACCTCGCCCACCACGCGGGCGGACTTCATATACGGGCGGTCGGGAGTCAGATTCATCTCGCCCATCTGGTAGACGATGCGGCGCTGCACCGGCTTCAAGCCATCGCGCGCATCGGGCAGTGCGCGTGCGTAAATCACCGAATACGCATACTCGAGGAAGGACTTGCTCATCTCCTCGTTCAGCGGCGTCTCGACGATATGCTCCTTGACCGTACGCGGATCATAGGTTTGCGCGGACGGTTTGCGGTGTGATGCCATGAAACTCCCTTTCGAACGCCCCCATATTAGCGGGAGGGCGCGAAACAGTGCGCAGAGAACGGTTCTCGATAACAACTGTGCGCTGGTTTCGGTGCGCCAATCGCACATGTTTGCCGATAAAACGGCGTGATTCCAGTGTTTCAGTCGATGTGCGTTTGTTTGATTATGTGCGTTGGAGCGCACAGTTGTTATTGAGAACCGTTCTCTGCGCACTGAGCCAAGGGGAGGGGTGCTACTTGAATGGGCAACTATGAGTGTTGAGACGCCGGATATGGACGAGTTGCTGCGGCTGGTGCCCACAGTGGGCTATGGGGACGACGCCCCGGCCGATCGGCGTGGGGGAGCACTGCACCTGTCCGCCGTGCTGCCCGCCTTGTCCGCCGCCATCGGACATCCGGCCCCCACCAAGGTCCACGCCGATCCCAAGGCATGCCAGCGCGCGTTGGGGCTGCCCGATGCCGAATCGGCCATCGTGGTGCTCGTGGACGGCCTGGGCTACTGGAACCTCGCCATGCGCCTCGGCCACGCGCCCTATCTGCGTTCGCTGATGAACGAAAGCGCCAATCAGCGTCCCATCGCTACCTGCGCTCCAAGCACCACTGTGGCGGCCATGGCCGCATTCGGTACCGGAACCTGCCCGGGACTGACCGCAATGGCGGGCTATACGCAGCTCGAACCCGCCAGCCATAAGCTCATCCAACTCATCCAGTTCAAAGACGCGCTGGCACCCAAACCAGCCAATCCGCACATTCCTGTGCCGCCCATGGTCGATCCGCTCGACCTGCAGCGCGAGGAGACGGTGTTCGAGAAACTTGCGGCTCAAGAGGTGCGCGTCACGAGCTCGGGGTTGCCCAAGTTCTCCAAATCGCCATTGACCGAAGCCGCATTGCGAGGCACCGACTATCAAGGCAACGTCACCCCACGCGATCGTGTGCTGGCCGCCGCACGCGCCTCCCGCACCCCCGGCCTGACCTACCTGTACATCCGTGACGCCGACAAAGTCGGCCACAATTACGGGTGGGATTCCGAACACTGGGTGGCCGCATTCGAACATATCGACGCCCAGCTCGCGCTCCTGAAACGCAGCGCACCCAAAGGCACGCTGATCGTCATCGTAGCCGACCACGGCATGGTGCAAACCGACATGGACCAGCGGATTGACATCGCCGTTGAACCGCAGCTCACCCGAGGCGTGTCACTGGTCGGGGGGGAGCCGCGCTCGCTGATGCTGTATGCCGAGCCGGATGAACGACCTGAGGATATAGCTTGCCGGTGGCGCGATTGTCTGCAAGACCGAGCCTTGGTGCGGACCAAGGATGAGGCCATCGCGGACGGATTGTTTGGACCGGTCTGCGAGCGAGTCCGGCCAATGCTCGGCGATGTGGTCGTGCAGGCAGCGGGAGCCGTGACCCTCGTCGATTCGCGTACGCAAGGAGACAAGGCCACCCACCTGCCGAGCGTGCATGGCTCCCAAACAGCATTGGAAATGGATATTCCCTGCCTGATCGATATGGCCTGATTCGGAAATTCAGTCTCCGAACAGAATCTCGTCCCAGCTTGGTACGGCCGAACGTCCTGATTTACGCTTGGCCGGTTTGGCTGGTGCCTCATGTTCGGTGGCGGCGGATTCGGCCGCCCGCTCCTGCTCGGTGGCTACTAGCTGTGCATTGGGGCCACTCCGTATGGTCTTGTCCGAAACATTGTCAGAGCCCTGCTCTGGTGCCGTGGCAGGCGATTGCTGTAATCCTGCGGCAGATGGCGAAACAGATCCGGCGGTCTGCGAAGAGACCGGACTGGGGGCCGTAGTGCCATGAGCCTGGGTCGTGGCCGGTGAGATGGACGTGGATAGATCCACTGGGGGCATGGAACCTGTGGAAGTGACAGAGGGCCGGATTGCGGCAGGCCGTGCGGCCGGAATCGAAGGCGTAGGAGCCGCCCAAGCAGACACGGCGCGCTCGATACGCGCGGAGCGTACGGAGTCGCCGGGCAGTTCGGGAATCGTCGGCTTGAGTTTGGAATCCGTGGCTGATTCCGGATTCTGTTCGCCGAGCAGTTTTCGAGCGGCATTGTTCAGGCTCATCACGGAATTGTCGTGCATATTCCACGTCCATTCGGCATGGATCTCACGGCCCGCGGAAGTGAATATCGCCACGATGCGCCAAGGCTCAAGTCCACGTCGGGTGGATTTCCAGGTCACTGATTCCATGCCGATTCCCGCAGAGGCCAGCGTGCGTTCCACCAGTTCGCTGATGGTGCGCACCCTGCTGTCTTTGGGTGCCGCCACGGCAAGGAACTGTTCGATGGCATACTGTTTCTCGGTCTCCACAGCCATGGAGAAACGACGTACCAGCATTTCGCTCAGATGATATTTCTCCGCGACACGGGCCGGATCGGCACCGGCGCGAATCAGCGACTGTATCTGGGAAATCGGCAAAGTGGACTGCTGATGCGGCTGGGGAGCCTGTCGCATCTCGCTTCTGACCTGCTTGGCCTCAAGAATCGCCCGTTCGAGCGTGTCGTCCACGCTCACAGCCATTTCCCTGCCGCCAAGGGAGAATACGAGGTCCCCCGTCTTGCTCACGCGCACGAAACGGGCTTTTTCAAGCCGATCATCTGGCATATTCGCACCACTTTCCGTCGCAAAGACATTACTTCTTTTAAGTATGCCCCACGTGTCGAACTTTACGAGTATTTCAAATCGTGTATCCTATGGGCGAGTACGGCGCTGACCGTGCTATATATATCGACTTACGAACCAAAGACGACGAAAGGACCATGATGGCTCAGGATTATGATTCCCCCCGCAACAAGGATGAGGACGAGGAATCGCTGCAGGCGCTGGGGAAGTCCTCGCAGAACGCCTCGAGCGACATCGACGACGATGAGAACGCCATCGCCGAAGACTACGAACTGCCGGGCGCCGATTTGAGCAACGAGGATTCCTCGGTGACCGTCATCCCCATGCAGGGTGACGAGTTCATCTGCTCGCAGTGCTTCCTGGTCAAGCATCGCAGCCAGCTCGCCTACACGGACGAGGATGGCCAGCCGGTGTGTGAGGAGTGCGCCGCCTGATGGCGTTCGACGAGACCTACAACGAGCCCGAATCCACCGAGGTCCTGGTCAAGAGCCTCGACCCCGAACATCCGGCCCAGCTGCACTATGCCCACGCGGGCGATGCCGGTGCCGACCTCATCACCACCGTCGATGTGACGCTGAAGCCTTTTGAACGGGCACTGGTTCCCACCGGCGTGGCCATCGCCCTACCTGCGGGCTACGTGGCGTTGGTGCATCCGCGTTCCGGGCTGGCCGCCAAGCAGGGCGTCACCGTGCTCAACGCGCCTGGCACCGTTGATGCCGGCTACCGTGGCGAGATCAAGGTGCCTCTGATCAACCTCGATCCGAAGCACACCGCCGTCTTCCATCCGGGCGATCGCATCGCTCAATTGGTGATTCAGCGGTATGTTGAGGCTCGGTTCATCCCGGCCGAGACACTGCCCGGATCCGATCGCGCCGAACGCGGGTTCGGTTCGACGGGAGTGGCGTCCTGACCGGATTAGGCCGGTTGAATGACTAAGGTGATGACGGCAACAACGGTTGTGGAACCAATGATGGCGAACAGGTGAATGCACAAGGCTCCGGTTCGCGGCTACAATGAACTTCATGACGAGGGAGGTGACTGGCATGGCAGAGATTGATGGCGAGCAGTACGCCGCCCGTAAGTTGGGTTGTGAGATCAGTGCCGATCCGCTCAATCCGCTGGATCCAATCAAGAAGGTGTGCAAGTCCCATCACCCCGATGAGGATTTGTCCATTCTTGACCGTGCCTACCGGCGTGCCGTCATCCAGCACTCCGCCCAGCGCCGCAAGTCTGGCGAGCCGTACATCATCCACCCGCTGGCCGTTTCCCAGATTCTCGCGGATCTGGGCATGGGCCCGATCGTGGTGGCAGCCGGCCTGTTGCACGACACGGTGGAAGACACCGACTATACGTTGGATCAATGCCGCGCCGAATTCGGCGACACCGTGGCCGGTCTGGTCGATGGCGTTACCAAGCTGAGTCAGCTTGAAGTGGGTGATTCCGCCCAAGCCGAAACCATTCGCAAACTCGTGGTGGCCATGAGCCGCGACGTGCGTACCTTGGTGGTCAAGCTCGCCGACCGCGTACACAACGCTCGCACCTGGCGCTATGTGAAGACCACGTCCGCCCAGAAGAAGGCGCGTGAAACCCTTGACGTGTACGCACCTTTGGCCAACCGACTCGGTATGAACGCCATCAAGACGGAGCTCGAGGAACTGAGCTTCAAGGTGCTCTACCCGAAGATCTACAACGAGATCGTGGTGCTGGTGGCTCGCCGAGCCGGCCAGCGCGATGTGTACCTGAAGCAGATTCTGGCGGAGATCAACGAGGATCTCGACGAGCAGAACATCAAGGCATACGTCACCGGACGCCCGAAGGATTACTTCTCCATCTACCAGAAGATGATCGTGCGCGGCCATGATTTCGCGAACATCTACGATTTGGTCGGTGTGCGCATCATCGTCGACACCATTCAGGACTGCTATGCGGCGCTTGGTGCCGTGCATGCGCGGTGGAACCCGGTTCCCGGCCGATTCAAGGACTACATCGCCATGCCGAAGCTCAACATGTACCAGTCGCTGCACACCACGGTGGTGGGCCCCGGTGGCAAGCCGGTCGAAATCCAGATTCGCACTTGGGACATGCACCGCCGCGCCGAATTCGGCATCGCCGCGCACTGGAAATACAAGGAAAACGGCCAGGCCGGCCGCGCCCTGAGCTCGCCGGACAAGTCCGATCGAAAGCGTGATGAAAACAATCAGGAGCTTTCCGAGGTCGATAACCTCAAATGGATTCAGCAGCTCGCCGACTGGACCAGCGAAACCCTTGATTCCAACGAATTCTTGGGCTCGCTCAAGGAAGACCTTGGCTCGTCCGAAGTCTACGTGTTCACGCCGAAAGGCAAAATCGTATCCCTGCCCGCTCACGCCACGCCGGTCGACTTCGCGTACGCCGTGCACACCGAAGTGGGCCACCGTACGATGGGCGCGCGCGTCAACGGTCGTTTGGTGCCGCTCGACACCACGCTCGATAATGGCGATACCGTCGAAATTCTGACGTCCAAATCCGATACAGCCGGCCCGTCACGCGATTGGCTGAGCTTCGTCAAGAGCCCGAAGGCCCGCAACAAGATTCGTCAGTGGTTCTCCAAGGAGCGTCGTACTGAAGCCATCGAGGAGGGCCGTGACGAGCTGACCCGCGCGATGCGCAAGCGCAATCTGCCGGTCAACACATTGCTTACGCCCGAAGCACTGGTGGGTGTGGCCGACGACCTTAACTTCCCGAACGCGGACGCCGTGTTCGCCGCCATTGGTGACGGACAGGTCTCCACGCAGAACGTCATCTCGCATCTGGTCAAGGATGCGGGTGCCGACGAGGTCGATGAGGAAGTCGAGCAGGAAGTCCTGCCGCTGAAGCCCATGGAACGCAAGGCCTCCAGCAGCTCCACCGGCGTGTCCGTCAAGGGCGTGGGCGATGTGTGGATCAAGCTGGCCCGTTGCTGCATGCCGGTGCCCGGTGACAATATCATCGGCTTCATCACCCGTAATCAGGGCGTATCCGTGCACCGCACCGACTGCCAGAACATGATCGATCTGAAAAACAAGCAGCCTGAGCGTGTGGTCGAAGTCGAATGGACCAGCACCAAGGGCCTGTTCATGGTCAAGATTCAGGTCGAGGCGCTGGATCGACGAAACCTGCTTTCGGACGTGACACGTGTACTTTCCGACCATGGCGTGAACATCATTTCCGGTACGATCGCCACCGGTTCCGATCGCGTGGCCACCAGCCAGTTCAGCTTCGAAATGGCCGATCCGCAGCATCTCAACTCGTTGCTGGCAGCCGTGCGCAAGATTGATGGCGTGTTCGACGTGTACCGCATCACTGGTGCCAAGGAATCCGCCGAACCTCGACTGCGCAAGATGAAGTAGGCCGTTACCTTACTCTGGCTCCCTCTCAGAGAGGGGAGCCAAGAACACGAAAAGGTCCTGACTGGAATACCTGAACTGCGCCCCGATTGTTGGACGTGGTTTATTAAGGGTACCTGATTAGGCTGTGGGGGACATGTTCCGGAATTCCTCCGGGGTGTGTCCCTCCAGTCGTATCTGGCGGCGTTTGGTGTTCCAGTGGATGATGTACGCGTCCAGTTCGTTCTTGAACTGTTCGTATGAGGCGAACTCGCGTCCGGCGTGGAACTCGTCCTTGAGGTGGCCGAACACCTGCTCGGTCGCGGCGTTGTCGATGCAGTTGCCCTTCCTGCTCATGGACTGGCGGATGTTCAGTCCCGCGAGCCGGTCGCGCCACCACCGGTGCCGGTACTGCCAGCCCATGTCCGAGTGCGGGATCGGGTCGGCGTCTTCGGGCAGCTTCTCCTCGAGCATGGCGAGCAGGCGCCGCTGCTGGGCCATGTCGGGATGCCGGCTGACGTCCCGGGCCACGATCTCCTTGGATCCCATATCGTATACGGGAGCCGGATACGCCTTGCCGTCGGCGACCCTGAACTCGGTGACGTCCGTGCCCAGCTTCACCCACGGCCGGTCGGCCGTGAAGTCGCGGTTCAGCAGGTTCTCCGCCCTCGCGCCCGTCTCGTCCCGGTACGAGCTGTATTTCCGGTACGGGTTCGGCCTGCGTATCCGGCATTCCAGGCCCATGCGCCTCATGACCTTCAGCACGCTCTTGTGGCTCACCCGCACCCCGAACTCGTGCACGAGGCACATGCGTATCTGCCGGTGGCCGCACCCGTTGGGCGTGCGCGCGAATATCTCGGCGACCATCGGCTCGATGTCCGGCCGGGTCACGGCGGCCGGATGCGACAGAAGATGGTAATACGTGCTTTTCGCCAGTCCGGCCGCCCTGAGCAGGTGCCGGAGCCGATGTCCCAGCCCCGCCAGCATGGAGACGATCACCGTTCTGTCCCGGTTGCCGATCTCCACGCCAGCAGGGCGTCGACTTTTTCCAGGTACGCGACCCTCGCCTTGAGGTACGCGTTCTCCTCCTCAAGGAGCTGTTCCCTTGTGGGAGCCGGCCTCGGCTTGGATTTCGCGCCCTTGGGCCTGCCCTTCGGTTTCGGACGCAGCGCGTCCGGGCCGCCGGACCGGTACTCGCGGCACCAGCGCTCCAACGGGGTGGGACCCGCGATCCTGTACTTCTCCATGACTTCGGCCTTCGTCAGCCCATGCTCCACATGGTCGCGCACCGCCGCGAGCTTCGTCTCGTAGTCGTATCTCCTGTTGCCTTCGCGTTCTCCCATGAGCGCCGCCTCCCCGCCAAACCGGTATGACAACACCCATTTTCCCGCGGTACTGACGGGCACGCCAAGCCGGCGGGCGAGAGAACGCCTCCCGGCCCCGCCCCGGATCAGGTCGGCGACGACCCGCATGAAACCGTCATCGTAATGACGCCTGCGATCCCTACACATGAGAAACCGCACCTCCGATCATCGAATCTGAATTACTTCAGTCCAACAATCGGGGTGCGGTTCAGAATCAGGACCTTTTCGTATATGTTGTCGGTCTTACTCCGCCACGTCCACGGACAGAATCACGGCCGGCTCGAGCGGGCGATCCATCGGATCGGTGTCCAGTGCTTCGAGCTTATCGACGACCTTCTTGGAGTCGTCATCGGCGACCTCACCGAAGATGGTGTGGTGACCGTCCAGCCACGGGGTCGGCACGGTGGTGATGAAGAACTGGGAGCCGTTGGTGCCATGGACCTTACCGTCCATGCCGCGACGCAGACCGGCGTTGGCCATAGCCAACAGGTACGGCTTGTCGAACTTCAGGCTCGGGTCGATCTCATCGTCGAACTCGTAGCCAGGGCCGCCGGTACCGGTGCCCAGCGGGCAACCGCCCTGAATCATGAACTGCTTGATGATACGGTGGAAGGTCAGGCCGTTGTAGAACTTGTCGTGGGAAGGCTGGCCGGTGTACGGGTCCGCCCATTCCTTCTCGCCGGTGGCGAGGCCCAGGAAGTTGGCCACGGTGTTCGGAGCCTTGTCGTCGAACAGGTTGATGGTGATGCTGCCCTCAGTGGTGCGCATGATGATGGTAGTCATGGCTTCAAGTGTCTCATGGGCTTGAGACCGGCCGGAAACCCCAATCGCGTCATGCTTCGAGGGGCTGGACGGGGAACCCGAGCCGGACGGGACCCCGAACGGCACGAAACCGGCCAAGGCACCTTTAGCTGCACCTGAGATTCCACCCTCGACCGGGGCGTCGGGGTTGAAGGGACTGACAAGGAACCTGGGGGAGCCGGCACCTACCAGAGCACCTGGTTTCTCGGCAAACACTCCATACTTAGGCTTGGTCGATTCGGTATATCCAGTTTTTAATTGCGACATCAATGAATCATCCATGAGTGCCTCGGCGGTGGTTCCGAGAAAATCGGCAGATTTGACCAAATCCGCCACTGACCATGCAATTCGCCCCTTCATTTTGTTAGTCATGGTCGGCCGCTGTATGCCTAGAAAAGCGGCAAGAGCACTCTGTGATTTGTTTTGTGCAGTCAAAAGCATTTTGACGTTCCAGGCAATTACAGACTCTGCATATTGCACTTCAGTGTCGACGTTTTTCTTGGCTGTTGCTGGGGCTGATGTGGTCATTGTTAGTCCTCTGTTATGCGTGTTTCTTAATAGATAACAACAAGTGTATCCATCGATTTGCGTTTCGTCAAAAGAAACGCTATATTGTTAGTTATGAAGAAACAACAGGACGCGAAAGGAACATCCGACATGAAGGAATGGCTAAAAGCACAGGGGATTTCCTATCGCAAACTTGCCGCCTCCATGGGGTCATCGGCTGCGACTGTTTGTAAAAAGTTGAATGGTGAAACTCCCTGGCAGCAGCGGGATTTGCTGTTCTTCCATGACAAGTTCGGCTTGTCGTCTGATTTTGTTCTTGGCATTTCGTCTGATGCCGATCGTGAGGAGGTTGCGTGATGGCTGGTGGAATCTACGAACAGTCCGAATGGCCGGACAGCCGGTGGGATTGCGTCACGGTGTGCGATGGCTGCCACACAGTGGTCTGGGGCACGTTCTGGGACGACTACGATTCGGCCGCCCGCGACGCTTATTTCGCCCGTAACGGCTGGCGCAACTACTGCGTCCCGGGCGACACGGAGATTTTGGAGCTCTGCCCGGCCTGCGCCGTGCGCGCCCTGCGCCGCGGCGAGACCAGCGGCCTGGCCGACACCTGGCTCCACCCCACGCATGCCTACACGCATGCCTTCCGGGAGGTCGATGCACAGCTCTCCGCCCGCGAACGGGTGGTGGCAAACCTGCTGCTGACCGAGGGGAGGACGGCATGAGCGACGAAGCCGGAAGACTCGTCTTCTCCCGCGACCCGTCGGGAACATTCATCGACGGTATGGTCTTCGGAACTTCAGGAGGCGGTGAGAACGCCAATCTCGAAGTGCTGTGCGCGTTGCCCTACGAGCTTGTACGCCCACATGCTAGTGCCTCTGTCCTGGGTCCGCTGGTCGGCGTAGGGAATGTGAAGAGGCTGTCCCTGAGCGTCAAATACCTTGATGGTGAGATATCCGTCGGGCGGTACGACCGTGTATCCGGCTTTCTCGTTGAGCAGGCGCGCGCCCTCGTTGGTGGGGATGCTGAGTATCAGTTCAGCGCCGTGGTCTGCCGCCCAGGAGTCGCAGAACGCCTTGATCTGCGATCCGAAGCCTTTGCGCCGATGCTTTCTGACGACCGCGATCCCTTCGATGATGGCTGCATGCTCGGCGAAAGCCTCTCGTATCTGTGCGGCATGGACCCCGCTCGTCCCGGTGCGGTATATGAGCGTCTCGGCTACGCAAAGGGCTGGCTGGATGAGGGCCGCGCCTATCAGACGGTCCTGTCCCCATACGCCTATGTACGTAGGCCTGATCGTTCCATCGTCGTGTCTGACGACTGCTGGGACGCTTTGATCGAAGTCTTTGATGTCCCTGATGAGCAGGCTCTTGATTGCCTTTGCCTCGCCATCCGTTGCGGCGGCGCGTGGCCCGTCGACGGCGAGGGAGGTGGTGCGATGGTCTGATCCCATTCGATTTTCTCTCTTTCTCTGCAACTAAAAGAAAAAACGCCCGTTCCCGATGCTGGAACGTCGGGGACGGGCGGTGCAACCAATATTCCGAGCGGCCGCGGATCCCGTATCTTGCCGGATCCCGGTCCGTGGCCGCCCAATGCATTGTCTTGGAGTAGTGATCACACATGAACGACTTTACTAAAGCATTCCGCATGTCTTGCTCTGTGTTTCCTGAGTGTAACCAGGATTTCCAGGCGCCGGTTTGGACGTTCCCGGTCGTGGTGGCATTCGCCCGCCACAACGGTCCGGGCTCCGTTGATTCCCGTCGCCTGGCGTCGATGATGGCGCACCCGTCCATGGAAGGGAGACTCGCGTGAACTGGCTTGCAATCGTATTGATCGTGTTAGTCGCGTTCTCATGGCTGATGACGCTGGCCCTGTGCCGGGCGGCACGTCTCGGCGACGAGATGTCCGCCAGATTGGCCGACGAACGCCGTGCCGCCCAGCAGCGTGAGGAGGAGCGTCCGTGAGCAACATCGCACTGTCATGGGCCTTCAAATGCCATGTGGGCAACGCCAGCGCGAAGGCCGTGCTCGTCTACCTCGCGGACCGCGCGGACGACGATGGCACCGCAGCCTATCCGAAGATCGCGACCATCGTCAACGTCACCGAACTCTCGGAACGGACCGTGCGCACCGCGTTGAAGACTCTCCAGGAGCGCGGCTTCATCCGCCGTGGCGACCAACGGTACGCGCGCCTCGGCAAGGGCGGCAGGAACCGTCTGCCCCAGTACTGTCAGATCGTGTGGGACCTCGCGGTCGAATCCGACCCGTCGACCCTCGAATGGATCAAGGAGACGCACACGGCGGAACACGACCCGAAGACCATGGGCAATACCGTGAATCCCGCCGCCTCCACCATCATGGAAAACGGCGAATCCAAGGACGTGCTGCCGGAAAACGTTGGAACCAAGCCGATTCCCAGCACTGCAAATCTCGCAGGGCTGGAAAAAGGGCCGGAACCGGCACTGCAAATCTCGCACCTCCAGCACTGCGAGAGCTGCACCCCCAGCACTGCAAATGCCGCAGGGCTGCTATATAAGGATAAAACCCTCCAGGTAAACCCTCCGAGTAAACCCTCCTTCCCCTCTGCCCCTACGGGGCATCTCCCCGCAAGCGGGGCGGCCGCCGCCGAAAAGAATAAAACCGAACAACTCGACGAGGACGACACCGAGATCACCGAAGCGGCCGGACGGGTCCTCGCCTCGCTCGGTGCGCAGCGCTCGATGCTCGGCCTGGCCACGCCCTCACCGACCAAAGCCGACCGCAAGGCCATCATCGGCCTGTACCGCAGGCTCGTCGACCAGGGAGCGCAATGGCCCACCCTCGTGATGGTCGACGCGATCGGCTTTGCCATGAACGGCGATTGGTGGCCCAAACGCATCCGCACCGGCCGGGCCCTCGCCAGACACTGGGACGAACTCAACGACGACATGATTCTCGCAGCCGGCCGCACAGACGGCGACGCACACGCGCAGACGGTTCCGGCGGCCGTGCCGGAGCCGGATGCTGCGCCATGGCTGCCCGACTGGGCCGTGAAGACGCTGGCCGAATTGGACGGCCAGGACGCGACGGCCGGAGGGGAGGCGACGGCATGACCACGCGCATCGACTGTTCCGAGGCGGGCTTCAACGAATTCCTCCTCGCCAACCCGCAGCTCGACGGGCACGCGGACCTGATCTGGCAGCTGCATGCCGTCTACTGGCGCAACAAGCGCCTCGGCCATCCCAAGGCCGTCGGTCTGCTGATCCAATACGCCCGGGCATGGGCCGCCCGCAATCCCGGCGAAACCGCCATAGGACGCCTCCAGGCCCGCAAGACGCCGATGACGCAAGGACGGCGGCCATGAACGGGCGGGACATGATGCCGGCCTGCGCGAGAATCGCCGCAGTCGACCCGGACATGGCGGATCGCATGTGGAACACGACGACCGACGACGATGGCCGGGACCTGGTCGACGAACGGATGCGCGGCAAGGGCCGCATGCTGTGTGCCGCGTGCCCCATGCGCCTCGACTGCATCAGCCGCGCTCTCGTCAACGGCTGGAAGGACAAGGCCGTGTACGGCGGGCTCTGCTATGCGAGCCGCTGGATCCTCGCCCGACTGATCGCCCGCGACCTCCACATCGCCGACGGCGGCCTGCACCGGATCCCACGGAGTCGGGTCCGTGACTGGCTGGCCGAACATCCGGACTGGGCCGCACGCATGCGCCGTGATGGCCGCGAATACTGGCGACGGGCCAAACGCCGCCAACGCTCGCGCCGCGAATACGCGACCAACGATCCGCTGTTCCTTCCGACCGAACCCGTGCCGAAGGGCCTGGTCCAGGGCAGCCTCTTCTGACCGCTTCCCGTCGCGATCCGCGTGGGACGCGGCATAAACCGAAATACCGAAAAACCAACTAACCAGAATGCCGAAAAACCGGATACCGACATACCGAAATAAGGAGAAACCGATGAACGACAAGAAGAACCGCGAGCCGATGGTGATCGCGTTGGCGACCGGCAAGGGCGGCAGCATGAAGACCACCAGCGCCGTGTTCCTGGCCTGCGCCCTCGTGGACCAGTCCCGGGGCGAGCAGCATGTGCTCGTCGCCGACGCGGACGTGCAGGGCGACGCGAAGGACTGGTGGTACAGGGCCGCCGAGCTGGACGACCCGCTGCCGTTCGACGTGATGTCCGCCGCGCCGGCCGACATCGCGCACCTGCACGGGATCAACGGCCGTCTCGACGACCCCGTCGACTGGGTGCTGATCGACTCCGCCCCATACGGCCGCGCATTGGACGAATCGGTGAACAACGCGGACCTCGTGGTCATCCCGTCGAGCCCCAGCCGCATCGACCTCGACCAGGCCGCCGGGGTGAAGGACCTGTGCGACCGGCGCGGCGTCCCCGCCGCGATCCTCCTGTGCCGCACCGAGGCCAACACGACCGCCCTCCGCGACGCCCTAGCCTGGATCGATGCCGCGGACATCGCGTGCTTCGAGACGCTGATCCCGAAACGCCAGGACATCCTCAACGCGAAATCCACCCGCCCCCGCGGGTCCCGCCTGCACGAGTACCGCGACCTGGCAGCCGAACTCAAGCGGACCATGCGACAGCTCAAGGGGGAGGAGAAACTGTGAGGAACATGAACTTGACGCCCCGTCCGCGCGACCTGACCATGCTGCTCACCGGCGGCCGGCCGGCACCGGCGGATACCGGAAAACCGGAATCGGTGGAAACCGAAATACCGAAAAACCGGAAGACCGTGAAACCGAACGACGCGGAGGGCTGGGTGAAGACCAGCGTGAGCCTGCGCGCCTCGACCCGGCGCAGGCTCAAGACCTTCGCCGCCGAGCACGACACGCGGATCCAGGAAGTGATCGACGCCGCCCTCGAAACGTACCTGGGCTTTGGAGGGGAACGATGAACCGCATCATGCTCCTCGGACTGCTGGTCTGCATCTCTCGCGTGGCATTGTGCGGAGTGATGGGCGTGATGGCCGAAACCGTCGCCCGGCGCGCTGGATCCAGCAGCCTTCGCGGCCTGTGCCGCCTGTGCGTCGTCGCCTACGCTCTCGTCCTCGTGGCGTCCTTCGCTCCGATGGACTCGGCCCAGACCGTCGTCCATCGGGCCGTCCCGCTGCTTTTCCTCGTCCCGAATCTTTTCATTTGGATCTCGATGCGGCCCTCCGGTGTGTCCATGCGCGGCACGCGCCGGAGGAACGATGCAGACGGCTCCGCCGATTCGATAAGCTGTGAACCTATGAACAAGGAGAACAAATGACAGAAAAAGAAAAGGCCATCGAAGATGAGACCATCGAAGTTTCGGCCGAGTCCACGGAAAAGAAAACAAAGAAGCCGCATCGCAGAAGGGCCATCGTCATCACCGTCGTCGTACTCGCACTGCTCACGGCGGGAGGCATCGCCTGGAAGGCGCACGCGGACCGCCTCATGGCCGAGGCCAGGGCGGATTGCGCGGCCGCATCCGAACGCCTGCGCACCGCGACGAACGACTGGAACACGCTTCTGAACGGGTCCGCGGCGGACGCGGCGAAGACCGATAGGAAAAGCGTGAAGGACGCGAAGATGCTGGACGCCCTGTCCAAGACGATGAAGGCCACGATTCCGAAGACCGTTTCCTGCAAGGCGGATTCGAGGACCGGCGTGCAGGAGGCCGCAAAGGCCATCACGGCGAACGCGGCATGGTATAAGACGCATGCGAAGACGCTGTCCAAGGCCGTGAAGGCGGTCGAATCGTCCAAACTCGACAAGACCGTGGACGACGCGCAGGCGCTCTACGACGCGACCTCCGGGAAGGTGCAGGACGACAAGACCCGCGCAAGCCTGCTGGACGCCATCAAAAAGCGTGACGCGGATGCCATCGGCAAGGCCGTGAAGACGGTGAACGAATCGAAGGCGGCGAAGGAGAAGGCCGACGCGGAGGCGAAGGCCAAGGCCGAACAGGAGGCCGCGGCCCAGGCCGCCGCTGCGGCCGCACAGTCGCAACGGCAGGCCCAGTCGTACACGCCGTCCTATACGAACACCGGCACGAGTTCGGGCCGCTCCTACACAAACGTCGGTTCGGCAGGCGCATCCTCTGGTTCGACGGGCGGCTCGTCGTCCGGTGGGTCAGGCTGGTCGGGGCCGACCAGCGGCGGACACGGTGATCCAGGTGCCTGTAGTTTGGAGGATTGCTCCATCCCAATCCAACATTAAGCCGGTCGACTCCGTTTCTCTTTCAGGGCCGTTCCACGAACATCCGTGGGACGGCCCTTTCCTGTCTCCTGCGCGAATGTCCAAACCGGAGTCCGTGAAACCGGGTTGCAATGGTATCGGTCGGGGATCGCAATTCCCGCCCCGACACAGTCAAGTGCAGAATCTCTGAAAGGAGAGGAACATTGGGTTACACCAATAATAAACGGAAGACGTTGGCGTTGCTGACGGCCGTTGCCACCCTGGCCGGCGGTCTGACCGCGGGCACCGCATACGCCGGTGGCGGGGGCGGCAACAGGCCCGGCACCGGCGGCAGCGGCGCGGCAACGCAGTTCTGGCAGTACAAGGACGACGCGTCCGGTTCATGGGGCCCGGCGACCGACATCAACAGCGTGAGCCGCGCCATGGCCAACGCAGGCGTGAGGATGGACGACTCGTCCGGCAAGGCCGCCGCCGCGCTGGCCGACGCGAACAGCCGGTGCGTCGCCGGTTTCCACCAGCGCCATCCGGGCGAGGGCGACGGCGACTGCCGCGTCGTCGCGGTCGGCGCGGTCTCCGGCAACGGGTCCACCACCAGCGTATGGAACGGATCCGGCATCGCCGACGTGAGTATATGGTTGGACAACTGGAACAAGTACATCGCACCAGGCGATTACAACTACGCTGGAACTCGTCACTATAAGACCTCTACCGCGTTTGATGACGATCCGTCCACGAGTGTGGACAAGCTCATGGAACGGTACGTGTCCAGCACGGCCAGCATCGTCATCATCGCGCTCGACAAATACCAGCCCGCCCCACCGAACTACGACCTGACCGTCACCACCACGCACAAGCAGAGGACCGACCTGAAGGTCGGCTCCACCGACCCGATCGGCGACACCCTGCACGCGAGCAACAACGGCAGCAGCATCAAAGAGAACCTGAACGGCACGGCCGTCATCCACTACGAGGGCCAGAAGAACGGCTACGTCGCGGCCAAGACGGTCAGCAAGCCGATCACCTTCGCCAACTCGGGCGACACACAGCTCGACCGCCTCGCCACTCCCGCGGACTTCGGCATGAGCCACTGGCAGGAGGGCCAGTACTGGATCGACGTCCAGGTCGCCAAACAGGGCAGGATGAAATCGGCCGTCGACACGACCGACAAGGACCCGTCCGAGACCTGGACCGTGAGCGCCGAACCGCCGACCCCGCCGACCAAGACCATCGACGAGGGCGTGAGCGCGGACAGCATGACCAACCGCACCGTCATCACCTACGGCACCGGCAAGGGCGGCTACGAGATGACGTTCAAGGACAAGATCACGGCCAACGGCGTCGACTACACCGTCGACGACTACAAGCTCGTCGACAAGAGCGACAACGACCGCGACGTGTCCAACGAGTTCACCATCACCTGGGACCGCAAGACGGACACCGTCTCGGCCGTGCGCACCGCCGACAAGGGCGAGATGCCCTTGGACCACAAGATCGAGTTCAGCTTCGACGTCACCGTCAGCAGGCCGAAGGACTTCAGGAAGGTCAAGGACCACGCGACCGGCAAGTGGAACCAGGAACCCGAGGCCGACGCCGGCAGCAAGGAATTCGACACCTGGCAGCCGAACCCCGACAAGAGCTGGATCTTCGAGCAGGACGGCGAATGGCAGGCCGTCATCGACCCGCAGGAGACCAACAAGACCGGCGGCGACGCGCACACCTACCTCGACGGCGACAAGGTAGGCAGCGTCGTCAACGGCACCGTCGGCAGGAACCTGATCCAGGCGCCGAAACAGTTCACCCTCACCGATGACTGGACTGCCGCCGACTACCTGTTCGACGCCGACACCAAGAACATCCGCGTGTACGAGGCCACGGCCGGCACCGACCGCGAAAGCAGCGTGAGCGACATCGTCAACACCGGCAAGGACGTCACTTCCAAGTTCGACATCACAGTCCAGGGCACCAAGGCCACCGCCACCGCCAAGGCCTCCTACCTCAAGGGATTGAAGAAACTGAAGGACCCGAAGCAGGTCACGCTCCTCATCCCCGGCAGGATCAACTTCGCGGACGGCAAGGGCGCGGCCCAGGTGCGCGACGACTTCGGCAAGCAGGCGGGCGACGAACTCACCTTCTGCACCGCCCCGAACGGCAGGAACCTGACCAACGGCGGCTCCGAGACCGTGAACAACCACACCGAGCCGACCAACGAACCGCAGATCTGCGGCTACATCCCGCCGGTCAAGAAGGACGTCGTGTCCGAGGCGAGCCAGGGCGGCGACCAGGAGAGCGTGGACGGCAAGGTCGTCCAGCCCGGCCAGAAGGTCGAATACCAGCTCAACACCCAGCCGCAACTGCCGGCCGACCTCGCCTACGAGGTCAAGTCCGTGAGCTTCACCGACTCCTACGACGCCTATCTGAAACCGGACAAGCAGACCCTGGAGATGATGGACCTGAACACCGGCAAGCCGGTGTCCAAGAAGAAGTACACGACCACGTGGGATGATTCCAAGCACATGTTCACCCTGACCGTCACCGACCAGGAGACGATCAGCCAGTGGCGCGCCGGCACCAGCCCCCGCCTCCAGGTCCGCTTCGAGGGAACCGTCGCCGACGACGCCCCCACCGACCACAAGGTCGGCAACAAGTGGGTGCTGACCCTCAACAACAGCTTGACCCCATCCAACGAGGTGTTCAACATCCCGCCGAAGCTCGACCCCGTCAAGAAGGACACGCAGAAGGACCCGACGATCAGCATCGACGGCAAGACCGCCCTGCTGGGAGACGAGATCTACTACCGGGTCGCCCTCGACGCCAAGCAGGACAACCAGGCCTACAAGGTCTGGAGGCTCGGCATGACCGACGACTACGACGACGAGTACCTGAAACTCGACGCCACCAACGTGGAGATCACCGACGAGACCGGCAAGGACGTCACCGACAAGTTCAACATCCAGGACAAGGACGGCGTGCTCTACGCCTACGCCAAGCTGGTCGACACCGAGATCCCCGCGACGGGCGAGACCGTCAAGGGCGACCCACAGCCGGAAGACCTCAAGGCCTACAGCGAGTCCGACGAGCATGACCCGCTCACCCAGCCAGCCATCGACCAGACGCTCCTCGGCCACACGTACACCGTGACCATGCCGATGACCGTCATCAAGGTCACCGACGGCTACACCGTGAAGAACAAGGCCACGCAGGTGCTCAACAAGATCCGCAAGGACACCAACGAGGTCACGAACCCCCTGAAGCCCATCAACCCGGCCAAGGACGTCACCGTGAAGGTCGGCGGCGCATCCGCCAACGGCAAGAGCATCTACAAGGGCCGCAGCTTCCTCTACCAGCTCGACAGCTCCATCCTGCCGGCCAACCGCGCCTACCCGCAGGTCGACAAGTGGGACATCGTCGACTCCCTCGATCCGGCCTTCGACGAATACACCGGCCAGTGGGCCGTGTACGCGACCCGCGACCTGCTTTCAGGCGGCGAGGTCCTCGCGTCCAAGGGCGACAGGATCGCCGGCTCCGGTTTCGACAGCTCGAAGCTCGGCGGCGACCTCTTCACCCTCTCCGCGGCCACCGTCGACGGCCGCAACGTCGTCACCATCGAAGCGACCGACCGCTACAGGGCCCTCGTGTCCGACGACTCCCATGAGGCCGGCTGGCGCGCCTACATCCAGTGCAAGCGCCTCGCCGTGACCGACCGCCACGAGAATCAGTTCACGGAGCACTACAACGACAAGACTCTCGAATCCAACGTCGTGTGGACCCGCACCCCGGACATGACCCCGAGCATCGACGTCCAGAAGTGGGACCGCAAGTCCGGCTGGCCGAACGGCGACCGCGACAATTCGAAGGACGCTTTGACCGTCTCCGGCGACACGGAGATCGTGTTCACCATCACGAACACGAGCAAGACCGACCCCGACACGAAGCAGGGCGCGGTGTTCCGCACCAAGGACATCAAGCTCGAGGACTCCACCATCGTCGGCGACGGCGAGGTCGTGGACCTCAAGTACCCGGCCGACTGGGACACCAAGGTGCTCAAGCCCGGCGAAAGCGTCGAGGTCACCGGCACGCTCAAGGGCGTCACCAAGACCCACACCGACCGGGCCAAGGTCACCGGCACCCCGTTGACCGAATGTCCGGTCGACACGTCGGCCCCGTTCGGTGACGAGACCGAGAGCAAGTCCGATGACGTCGTGACCATCGACGGCAAGGACTACTGCGCGGACACCAAGGTGGAGTCCGCCACCGACGACTGGAACGGCTACCGCAGGAGCCTCGCCCAGACCGGCGCGGGCATCGCGCTGATCGCGTTGTCCGCGGTCGTCGTGCTCGGTGGAGGCGCGGCCCTGCTGATCGCGTCCCGCCGACGCGAGGCGAAGGCCCCGGCCGACACCGAGGGCTCGGAGGAGTGATCCGACGAACCTGACCCCGGGCCCGTGCGGCGGACCGTTCCCCATGATCCGCCGCACGGGCCCACGGGCGCGCCCAGATCCTTTCCTTCCCGGACGCGTCCAAGCCCCCACCGGTACTCGACTCCCGGCGGGGGCACGCCGAAAGACCGAAAGAATCGGAGACAGTATGAGAGAAAACGAAAACAACAGGCGGATCTTCGCGGGCGCCGCCGCCATCGCCACCATCGCCGCACTCGCCATGTCGGGGACCGCGATGGCCGCCATGGCCGACACGGCTTCGGCCACGGACGCATGCACCCCGTATAGCCGTTCGGAGGGGGTCTGCCCCACGGGCGCCCTGCCATCGCACTACCTGGACGATGAGGATATCCCGGACGCGTACAAGGGGTTCACGCTCAGCACTGAGAAATACCCGTGGGATAACGCCGTCTGGGACGGGAACTGGCCCGTCTGGGACGGGGACTGGCCAGGCGTAGCAGGGCGTGTGCCCGCCAAGGACGGCGCGAGCGTGCGACTGCCCAAGGTCGGCGTATGGACCGACCCGCAGGGCGTGAAGCACGACATCGACGCGACCCTCACCGTCATCGACCGCAACGGCGGCATGGCGTTCAGCTATGGCGGCATGTTCGGACTGTTCACCGGCGACAACAGGACCGATTACGCCCTGAGCCACGGTGCCACATGGAAAGTCTCGTTCACCTACTCGGATACCGGCGAGACGGTACCCGCGTCGTTCAAAGGCATGACCGGCTTCGGAGACCTGGACGGCACGGTGAACAACGACGCGGCGGGGCTTGCCCAGAACGTGCGCGAGGGCGTGGAGCTGCTGGACGGCTTCGATGCCGCATACACCGTCAGGGACGCGCATCTGGTCCGGTACGGCACCAACGGCTGGGGTGGGGCGAAGGATAGCAACAGAGCCCAGACCGACCTGTCCAGCGGGCACGCGCGGCAGCATATCCTCGATGCGGTCTTCTCGGGGCCAAGCATCACGTTCCGGTACACGAGCCTGTACAAGGAGTACGGCACCGTGTTCGGCGCGCCGTTGACCCAAGCCCAGCTCGTCTACGCCGTGACCGGCAAGGCGGTGGACCAGACGGGCGCGACCTTGAAGACCTGGGAGGTCGTCAAGGGCCTGCGCACCGGCGGCACCTATCAGGCGACCCACCCCGACATCGACGGCTACCGGTACGACGGGCTTGCGGACGGTTCCGCGCCCGAATCCGGCACCGTCACGGACGCGAGCCCAACCGTCACCTACCGGTACGTCAAGCAGTGCACCGTCACATGGAAGGACGGCCTGACCGGCGGCATCATCGGCTCGAAGACGTTGGACTGCGGTGCCGCCATGCCAGCGAACCCGGCCGCGCCAAGCCATGACGGCTACCAGCCGGGCGTGTGGGACAGGTCGGGCGGCACGCTCGACAAGGACACGACCATCACCGCCGGATACGAGAGGACCGTCCACCTGACCTACGACGGCAACGGCAATACGTCCGGCCACGTCGATGGCGTGACCGGCAGGCCGGGCGACGTGAAGGTCGCGGCCAACGGGTTCGCCTGCACCGGCCACACGTTCACCGGCTGGAACACCCGCGCGGACGGGTCGGGCACCGCGTACAAGGCGGGCGGCGCGCTCCATCTGGACGCGGATGCCACCCTGTACGCCCAGTGGCGCGCCAACGCCTACAAGGTCGCGTTCGACGCGAACAAGGGCACCGGCACCATGGTCGACGAGACGTTCGCGTACGACCGCCCCCAGGCGCTGACCGCGAACGGCTTCAAACGCGACGGGTACACGTTCATCGGGTGGAACACCAAGCCGGACGGGTCGGGCGACGGCTACGCGGACGGGCAGGAGGTGCTCAACCTGACCGCCAAGGATGGCGGGACCGTCACCCTGTACGCCCGGTGGACGGCCAAGCCCGCGAAGCTCGTCTACGACGGCAACGGCAACACGTCCGGCGCGACCGAACCGACCACGGGAACCACCGACCAGACGGTAGCGGTGCGCGACAACGGCTTCAGGCGCGACGGGTACACGTTCACCGGGTGGAACACCCGCGCGGACGGCACCGGCGAGGCGGTCAAGCCCGGCGACAAGCGCGTCCTGAACGGCGAGGGCCGCCTGTATGCCCAGTGGACGGCCGACCCCGCCTCCATCACCTACCACGCGAACGTCAAGGACGCGACCGGCGACACCGCCGCGCAGACGGGCGTCACCGACCAGAGGACCACCCTGTCCGTCAACGGGTACGACCGGTACGGGTACACGTTCACCGGTTGGAACACCAAGCCGGACGGGTCGGGCACCGGTTATCTGCCGGGCGCGGCCCACGTGATGCGCGGCAGGCTCGACCTGTACGCCCAGTGGACGGCCAATCCCGCCTCCATCACCTACCATGCGAACGCCGATGACGCGAGCGGCGAGACCAAGGGCGGGACGGGCGTCACCGACCAGATGGTCACGGTGGCCGCCAACGGGTTCAGGCGCGACGGGTACACGTTCGCCGGGTGGAACACCCGGCCCGACCTGTCGGGCGACACCATCGCCCCCGGCGACCGGGCCACCCTGCGCGGCGAGACCCACCTGTACGCCATGTGGACGCGCGTGGCGGGCACGGTCGCATGGACGAAGACCGACGCGAAGACCGGGGACATCCTCTCCGGCAGCGAGTGGACGCTCCGCCGCGTGGCCGACGAGAACGGCGCGGCCGTGTCGGACGCCCCCATCACCGTGGCGGATAACGGCGACGCGGACACGGACGCGCGCGGCGGCGTGCTGACCGTCGACGACCTCGCGTGGGGCGACTGGCTACTGACCGAGACGAAGGCCCCGGCAGGCCACGACCCGTTGGGGCGGCCGGTGGCGTTCACCATTGACCAGACCCACACGACCGTCAACCTGGGCGACGTGGCGAACAACCGCACGCCCGCCAAGGTGCGCTACGACGCGAACGGCGGCAAGGGCGAAACCAAGGGGTACGACGGCGCAATCGGCGACACGCCCGCCGCCGCGACCAACGGGTTCTCCAAGGACTGCGCCACGTTCACCGGCTGGGAGCACAAACCCGACAGGTCGGGGGGACCAAATAAC
>OBWV01000709.1_pt1 | contig 25014 bp, 19 predicted proteins | sample 1495351 | NCBI WGS metagenome assembly OBWV01 (sample SAMEA2580122, study PRJEB22360) | human gut metagenome | biome: human gut; feature: human-associated habitat; material: faeces | place: Denmark | collected 2008/2010 | reverse complement strand
GATGCGGAACCGGAGGAGGGAGGGGATGGCGGACTGTCCGGGGAAAGAATCAAAACTTCACTGACCCACGTAAAAAGCCGGGAAGGGCGGATAAATCCGCTGCTTCCCGGCTCTTTCAGCTATTGTAGATTAGTAATTGTTCTCTTTGCTGCTGTTGCTTCCGTTATGGCAGTCAGAGGAGCTGTTCTTGCTCTGGTTCTGATTCTTCTGGCTGTTGCTGCTGGAATTCTCAGACTTATTCTGCTGGTTCTGCTTTTCGCTGTTCTGGCTGTTCTGATTGTAATCATTCTTAGACATAATATAAAACCTCCTGATTCATTTTTGTTACAGGAGTAGTATTTGAAAAAACAGCTTTTTTATGCACACATTTTTTATTTTTTTTGAAACAGCCTGATAATATATACTACAAGCACTACGGGAATCAGATAAGGCAGGATAGCCCACATCAGTGAACCGACCACACTGATAACCACAACGAACACCATGATGACGAGAATAGCAATCAGCCAACCTGGCATATGAACCCGTTTGACGGTTCTGCCGTTTCCCTGTGAATAGGCCTCTTCCCTGTATTCATCCCGGTTTTGGGCGCCTGACGCCGCCCTGAACTGTGTTTCGTTCGCCTCACGGGCATAAGCGTCTCCGGCACGCTCCGCCGCATCTATCAGAGTTCTTGCCAGAATTCTGGGATCGCCCAGCTCTGAGAGGACTGCCGCTTCGGACCTTCCTTTCGCTTCTTCCGAATAAAAGTAGTTTTCATAAAATTTAAGATTATCTTCCACGGATGCAGCCGCCATATTCCCGTTCAGTGCACGCCGCAGAGCTTCCAGGAATTCTGTTTTTGTCATCTGCTTATCTCCTTTATTTACTTCCTATTCGTATCATACCCCACAGAAGGCCATATTACAAGAAAACGGTTTATGAAAAAATGATTAAAAAAGAGTAAAAAAGACCTGTCCGGTACCCAAAAAACATACCGGACAGATCTCTTTTTTATGATTTTCTATTCCTGTCTTACCCGATTACAGCAGTCACTTTCTGTGTGCTGTCAGGAACGGTAATGGAAACGGTTTTGTCTTCGGCTTTAGTACCAATCGTTCCTCCGTCTGCTTTTACATTCCCGCCTATGCCGTGAAGCACCAGGGTAAGGCCCTTCATGTCGGCATCTGCCGTAAAGGATATGGTATCCGCATTTCTGCAGGCAGTCACGTTTGCGACGGTACCGCCCTTCTGGTCTACCAGACGGCAGGTACAGGAAGCGCCGTCCGCAAGCTCATACAGATGAAGGGCAGCTCCATCTGCGTAATCATAATCCGGCCTGTCGTTCACTGCGCCAAGGGCAAGGAGCGTATTTTCCCTGACATAGAGGGGCAGTGAGAAGTAATCAAACTCTCCCTCGTAGTAACGGCCGCCTTCCTTTATTTCACCGGTGAAGAAATCGGTCCATCTTCCTTCCGGAAGATAATACTGCGCTTTTTTATCCGCTCTGAGCACGGGTGCAGCAAGCAGGGCATCGCCCAGCATATACTGGGTTTCCAGATATGCCGCGACCGGATCGGAAGGATATTCAAATACCATGGGACGCATCATGGGGGTTCCTTCTTCATGTGCTTCCACGGCCTTTGAATACAGGTAAGGCATCATGGAGCATTTCAGCCTGGAGAAGAAACGGACTACATCGCTGGCCTCATCATCAAATAACCACGGCACTCTGTAGCTTGATGAACCATGCAGTCTGCTGTGGGAGGAAAGCAGGCCGAAGGCCGCCCATCTCTTATACAGATCCGGGCTTGCCGTGCTTTCGAAGCCGGATATGTCATGGCTCCAGAAGGAGAAGCCTGACATGGCGAAGGAAAGGCCGCCGCGGATGGTTTCCGCCATGGAAGGATAATTTGCGGAGCAGTCGCCGCCCCAGTGAACCGGGAACTGCTGTCCGCCCGCACAGGCGCTTCTGGCAAAGAGAACGGCATCTCCTTCGCCTCTTGTTTCCTTCAGGAGGTTAAATACGCACTGGTTATAAAGGTAGGTATAGTAGTTGTGCATGCTTCCCTGGTCACTTCCGTCAAACCATTCCACATCCACGGGAACTCTCTCGCCGAAGTCGGTCTTGAAGCAGTCAACTCCCATATCCAGCAGAGTCTTCAGCTTGTCGGAATACCATTTGCAGGCTGCGGGATTGGTAAAATCCACCAGGCCCATTCCGGCCTGCCAGTTATCGGTCTGCCATACCCCTCTGCCGTCGGCTCTCTTTACCAGATAGCCGTTCTCCGCGCCTTCCTTAAAGAAAGGGGTTCCCTGGGCAATATAAGGATTGATCCAGACACAGATCTTCAGTCCTTTGTCATGGTATCTCTTCAGCATTCCTTCCGTATCCGGGAATACTCTCTTGTCCCATGTAAAATCACACCACTGGAATTCCTTCATCCAGAAGCAGTCAAAATGAAATACGCTCAAGGGGATATCCCTGTCGGCCATTCCCTGGATAAAGGAGCTTGTTGTCTCCTCATCGTAATTCGTGGTAAAGGAGGTGGAAAGCCAGAGTCCGAAGCTCCATGCGGGAGGAAGGGCCGGACGCCCGGTATAAGCCGTATAGGATTTCAGGATTTCCTTGGGGGTGGGTCCGTAAATAAAGCAGTAACGCAGTTCTTCGCCGGGTACGGAGAAGCCAACGTATTCCACTTTTTCACTCGCCACTTCAAAGGAAACGTTGTCGGTATGATCGACGTAGACTCCATAGCCTTTATTTGTCATATAGAAAGGAACGCTCTTATAGGCAACCTGGGAAGCGGTACCGCCGTCTTCATTCCAGGTATCCACAACCTGTCCGTTTTTCACGAAAGAGGTGAATCTTTCACCGAAACCGTATACGTTTTCTCCTACCTGCAGGGAAAGTTCATTTACCATATAAGGTTTTCCGTTTTCTGTCAGGTAATTCTCCGCCGGGAACATGGTGGAAGGCGTTCTGTCCCAGCGGGCATAGCCCAGGTTATGGAAGCCGCATCTGGTAAGCTCTTTTCCTTCCGCTTCAAAATAATAGCCCCATTCCTTCAGGCTGACATGCACGGAAACCTTTCCCGCCTTCATAACGGCTTCTTCTTCCCCGATTTCCACACTGACCTCCTGCATCTGCGGATGCTTGGGGCACACGGGTTCCTTCTTATCATAGCCTTCATGGTGCCATGATCTCACTGAAATCATATTTTCCACGGGGGAGGTAAATTCCAGGGTGATGGTGGGCATATTGAGTGTCGCACCTCTGGAGCTGATGGTTCCCACGGGAGCCAGCACTCTCATTCCTCCCGGAATCTCCTGCACCTCATAAGCCTGGGATGCATACAAAATATTAGCCTTTTCACTGCGCAGCCAATATCCTTCCGTAAATTTCATCTTGTTTTCCTCTCTTTCTTAAGCTTAAGCTAAACTTATCCTTATTCAATATTCCCTACTGACCCGCCTTCGTAAACCTCTCCCTCTACGACTATGATTTCGGGGACGCTGGTTTTCGGCCTCTCAATCTGTCCGATCAGCTTTTGTGCGGCAAAGCTTCCCAGCTTTACGGTATCCTGCTTTAAAGTGGTGAGCTTTGGTTCCACATGCCGACCTATCCTCAGGCCGTCATAACCAGCGATGGAAATGTCCTCCGGTATGCGAAGCCCTTTTTCCCTCAGCATATTCATTCCCCCCAGACAGGAAAAGTCATCCGGGTACAGAATGCAGGTGGGCGGACAGGGCAGCTTCAGCAGCTCCTCCGTAGCGGCGGCGGCCGCATCCGTGTCGCGGTATCCGGCCTCAAGCACATATTCATCCGGGATATCCAGCCCCAGCTCCTCCGCCGTCTTATAAAAAGAAGAAAGCCTGCTGCCGGTTACGGATGACGCATGCCCATGGATATAGGCAATCCGCCTGTGTCCCCTGCTGTAAATAAACTGAAGCAATGATTCCATGCCCTTTACATTATCGGACATTACGGCGATGCGGTTATTGAAAATATGATCGATAGTCACCACCGGTATGTCGCTTGCCACCAGCTGGGCCACCTCCGGATCCTCAAAATCCACACAGGCAATGACCACGCCGTCAAACCCCCGGTATCTGGCATGCTCCAGATAGGTCATCTGCCTGCGCCGTTCCTTGTTCCGGTTGACAAAGGTGATATCATAATCATTCCTTTCCGCCGTTTCTTTAAAGCTTTCCAATACGCCTGCAAAATAGTCGTGGGTCAGGCCGCTGTTTGCTTCATCAACAAACAGGACTCCCAGGTTGTAGCTTCGGTTGGTCTTCAGGGTCCTGGCTACGGAATTAGGAAAATAACCCATTTCCTTCGCCGTCCGGCGGATTAACTGCCTGGTTTCTTCCCCTATATCGGTATGGTTATTCAGCGCCTTGCTTACGGATGCCACGGAGACTCCGCATGCCTGGGCGATATCCTTCATAGAAACCATCTGCTTCCAACTCCTTCCGCCGTTTATATCTTAATCGTTTTCGCCCTTCTATCATATATCATATTTACATAAAAATTCAATAGAAAGATTCCCTTTTCCTGCAGCATAGCCAGTTTTCGTTATTTTCCCATATTATTCACCGTCATTTCTATGCAAATTGTCCACAGTCTATAACATCGGTACAGATACCGTATACTGTGCACCGGTTTTTTTGTGATTATTTTTCCTTTTTTCCTCTTGAAAAACACGGAGTTTTTCTATATAATCCAAGTCATAGGCAGTTTTTAAGCTTTTACTTAATCGTTTACGTAAATGAATTGTCACTCGTGTCGCCTGCAGGGGAAAATGCAGGCAGGAAGAGCTTCCCCGGAATGCCTTCCCATTTAAGAAAACAGCGTCCGCCAGGCGGACAGAAAGGTGTTCGTATGAAATATGGTTTTTTTGATGATCAACGCTGCGAATATGTGATCACCACACCCGAAACGCCCCTTCCCTGGATTAATTATCTGGGCTGCAAGGACTTTTTTACCCTGATTTCCAATACCTGCGGAGGTTATTCCTTCTATAAGGATGCCAAGCTTCTCCGCCTGACCCGCTATCGTTACAACAATGTTCCTTATGACAATAACGGACAGTATTTCTATATTAAGGATGGTTCCAGCATATGGAACCCCGGCTGGCAGCCTTCCCAGACCAGGCTTGATTCTTACGAATGCCGTCATGGCCTCGGTTACAGCAGATTTACCGGCTCTCTGAATCAGGCAAAGGCGGAGGTGCTCACCTTCGTTCCCTTAAACGATACCTGCCAGGTAACCAGCCTGACCCTGACCAATGAAAGCGGCGAAACCAAAAATCTTTCTCTGTTCTCTTACGTGGAATGGTGTCTGTGGAATGCGGATGATGATATGAAGAACTTCCAGCGTAACTTAAGCACCGGCGAGCTGGAAATAGAGGGTTCCACCATTTATCACAAAACAGAATACAGAGAGCGCCGGAACCACTATGCCCTTTATTCCGTAAACACTCCTGTAGACGGTTTTGATACCAGCAGGGATGCGTTCCTGGGCACCTACGGAAGCCCGGCGGCCCCCGTTGTGGTAAAGGAAGGAAAAGCTTCCAATTCCGAAGCACATGGCTGGTCTCCCATTGCTTCCCACCAGATTAATGTTTCCCTGGCTCCCGGTGAAAGCCGTTCTTATATCTTTGTTTTGGGTTATGTGGAAAATGAAGAGGAAGAGAAATGGGAGGCTCCCGGAATCATCAACAAGACCAAAGCCCATCAGCTGCTTTCCCGCTATCAGTCCGATGAAGCTGTGGAAAAGGCTTTCACAGAATTAACGGATTACTGGCAGGAACTGCTTTCCGGCTATCAGGTTTCTTCCGATTGTGAAGAAGTAAACCGTATGGTAAATATCTGGAACCAGTATCAGTGTATGGTTACCTTTAACATGTCCCGCAGCGCTTCCTATTATGAATCCGGTATCGGCAGAGGAATGGGCTTCCGGGATTCCTGCCAGGATCTTCTCGGCTTCGTGCACCTGATTCCGGAAAGGGCGAGGGAACGTATCCTGGATATTGCCTCCGCACAGTTTGGTGACGGCAGCACCTACCACCAGTATCAGCCTCTTACCAAAAAAGGAAATGCGGATATCGGCGGCGGCTTCAACGACGATCCTCTGTGGCTGATTGCAGGTACAAGCGCTTATATCAAAGAAACCGGTGATACCTCCATTCTTTCCGAAGTGGTTACTTTTGATGACGGCGGAGAAGGAACCCTGTTTGAGCATCTGACCCGTTCCTTTGAATTTACCGTTACGCACAAAGGCCCTCACGGTCTTCCTCTCATCGGACGTGCGGACTGGAATGACTGCCTGAACTTAAACTGCTTCTCCGCACAGCCCGGCGAATCCTTCCAGACCTTCGGCCCCAGTGAAGGCCCTGTTGCGGAATCCGTTTTCATCGGCGGCATGTTTGTAAAATACGGTGAGGAATATGCACAGCTGGCTGAGCTTCAGGGACTTACGGATATTGCGGAATCCGCCCGCAGGGAGGTTTCCTCCATGTATGACACTCTTCTGGATGCAGGCTGGGACGGCGACTGGTTCCTGCGCGCTTATGACGCTTACAGCCAGAAGGTTGGCTCCTCCGAATGCGAAGAAGGCCAGATCTTCATCGAGCCCCAGGGCTTCTGCGTGCTGGCGGGAGTCGGCATCAAGGAAGGGAAGGCACAGCGTGCCCTGGACAGCGTAAAAGAACGGCTTGATACCAAATACGGCATCATGCTCCTTCAGCCGGCCTATACCCGTTATCACCTGGAGCTTGGGGAAATCACCTCCTACCCGCCGGGATACAAGGAAAATGCAGGCATTTTCTGTCATAACAATCCCTGGATTTCCATCGCGGAGGCGGTTATCGGCAGAGGGGAAAGAGCCTTTGAAGTATACAGGAAAACCTGTCCTGCTTTCCTGCAGGATATCAGCGAAATCCACAGAACCGAGCCTTACTGCTATTCCCAGATGATCGCCGGCAGGGATGCCGCCACGCACGGGGAAGCAAAGAACAGCTGGCTCACAGGAACCGCTGCCTGGACCTTCGTGAATATTTCCCAGTATATTCTGGGAATCCAGCCGAGCCTCACAGGGCTGTGCATTGACCCCTGTGTTCCCGGGGACTTCGGTGATTTCACCATCACCAGACGGTTCCGCGGAGCGGTTTACCACATTGAGGTAAAGAACCCTAATCATTTGGAAAAGGGTGTTTCCTCTCTTCTGGTAGACGGGGAAAAGGTAGACGGAAATGTGGTTCCTTTTGTGGAAGGGAAGAAAGAATATCATGTAACCGCGGTTATGGGTTAATTTCTTCGGCATGCAGTTACCGAATCATTCATTATAAAAGCAGAACCGGCATATCTGAAAAGGTATGCCGGTTCCATTTTTATATCTTTACTTTTATATCTTTACTTTTATATTTTTACTCTTATTTCTCTATTCCTTTACATCCGCCATTAATGCTGTACATCCTGGGAAAGCAGCGCCATCAGGTCAAAAGGAGGAAGGATCTCTTCCAGATATGCCAGAAGCTCATCATCATAGTCACTGCGTACCTCGCATACCCTGTCATACACCATGGTAGGTTCCTGTTCCGGCGTAACCGGCTGCCATTCGTCCGATCCTTCCGGATTGGGATTTCCATGACGTGCGAACTGCATAGCCGCTCCGAAGATTTTTTCTTCCAGTTCATCGGAAACACCCGGAATATTGCAGATTTCCACCTTATCCGTGTTGTGGAAAATAAACGGAATATCGGAACAATGCCAGGCTACCTTGCCATTCTGATACGGGAAATCCAGGGAAAACAGGTAGAGATAGGCCGGTGCCTTTCCTCCTTTGGCATGAAGCTGCGCAAGCGCCTTGGAGGGCTGGCGGAATATACGATCCAGCGCAAGTACGTCAACCGGCTTTTTATCCGGATATGCTTTCAGGAAAAGCTCCTTCACCTTATCTGCATGTTCGCCGTATGCTCCGGCAAGTATGGCTCCGGATTCCTCCTCCGTCAGTTTTTCCTTATTATATGGAGTGGGCATGAAGGAAAATTCCCCGAATACAGATCCCACCATAAGCGGAATGGTTTCTGCATGGTCACGGAAGCCTGTGATCAGCGGTTCTCCCAGATAATAATCATTGACCATCGGCATGCCGCCTATGTATATTCCCTGTGCCGCCAATGCAGGGGATACGGTATTATAGGCTTTTGCAAGCTCATAATAAGGAACGGTTTCCAGCTTCTCCACTTCTCCTTCCGGTATTTCCAGCTCCTTCAGAAGAGCTGGAACAATTTTCGTGCCGTCTCCCGGTATTATGGGCATAATCTTGCCGTCCGATACACCGCTCATGACAATGGCTTTATGGAACAGGCCGTCCGCTTCCGGTATCTGCATCAGCCCCGTAACCTTCATTCCGCCGCCGGACTGTCCGAACAGCGTCACATTCTCCGGATCCCCGCCGAATTCTTCTATATTGTCATGAATCCACCGCAGAGCCGCCACAAGGTCAGCCAGCCCTGCGTTACCGGAATTCCTGTATTTTTCCCCGTAAGGAGAGAGAGCCAGAAAACCGAGGATATTCAGCCTGTGGTTTACAGACACAACAACGACATCTCCCTGTACTGCCATATTGGAACCGTCATAGGCCGCCTGCTCAATGGAGGAACCCGCCGCATAACCGCCTCCGTGCAGCCATACCATAACCGGTTTTTTAGCGGTTTTTTCCAGAGCCGTCGTCCACACATTCAGATTCTGGCAGTTTTCATCCTGAGGCCAGTAACGGTGAGGGACCAGCAGCTCTCCCGTAGGGGTGTCCTGGGTCAGAAGGGGACATACAAACCCGTAAGACGCTGTTTCCTTCACCCCTTCCCATGGCTCCACTTCCCGGGGCATCTGGAACCTGCCTGCCTGTGCATAGGGGATCCCTTTGAAGATATGCACCCCGTCAAATTCATACCCCTTTACTTTTCCCGCTTTTGTGGAAACTGCGGGCACTTCATCATAATTGAATACCTTTGCCATTCCTGTTTTTCTCCTTATTCTTTCAAATTTTGCATTATAAAGCTTCCTGTTTCCTGCAGTGCATCCCACTATTTCTTCTGTTCACGCTGATTCAGTTCTTCCATAACCTTAGGATATATCTTATCCAGCTTATAGCAGGCATACAGTATCGGAATAATAATTACAAAGGGTATCGGAACAATCAGATACAGAACCTTTATCGCTTCCAGAGCGGCGGGGGCCTGGACTGCTGCAAGTCCGTCATAGCCGGCCGCTCCTATGACTGCCAGCGCTACCGCGCCTCCCACTCCGGCTCCGACTTTGGCGCCGAACGTAGTGCTGGAATAAAGCATGCCTTCCACTCTGGTCCCTGTTTTCCAGTGCCCGTATTCAATGGTATCCGCTATCATGGCGAACATGGTTCCCGAAAGGGTTGCGGATCCAATACCTTTTATTACCGCACAGAACATGAGCCAGGCGGCGGAAGCGGGATTTAAGAGCATGAGCAGCTGTCCCGCAATACTGACAAAGCTGCCGTACAGAGCCACATTTCTTTTGCCGAATTTACGGTTCAGCGGAGCTGTCAGAGGCATGATGATAAGCACGGGTACAATTCCCAAAGCGCCAAGGAAACCGGCAATATTTTCATTTCCCAGAATATATTTGGCATAATAGGTTCCGACACTGCCGCTCATGGACATGCCCAGCACCATGCTCACCCATATACCCACAAGCAGAAGCCAGTAGTTATTTTTAACGATCAGCTTAAAGGAGGTAAGGAAACCAAGCTCGTTATTTTTTTCTGCCTGTACCCTGACTCTTTCCTTCGTTTTGGCAAAACAGAGCAGGAACAGCGCTGCCGCCACTACCCCGTACAGAATGGATACGATAATCCAGCTTCTCTGTTTGGTGCTTCCTCCCATGGCATTCACCAGCGGAAGCGTACATGCATTGATGATCAAAGAGCCGGCCTGCGCCATAAACATACGGAAGATATTAATAATCATTCTCTGATCCTGATCCCTGCTCATGAGAGAAGTAAGAGCCCCATAGGGGATATTAATCATCGTATAAAGGAAGGTTGTTACCAGGTTGTAGGTGATTGCTATATAGATATACTTTCCTGTAACCCCGATATTGGGAACCAGGAAAACCAGTATGGTGGCAATCCCTATCGGTATGGACAGCCATAACAGCCATGCCCTTGCCTTTCCGTGTTTGGAATGGGTCTTATCCATGATATATCCCATGATGATATCGGTAAAACCGTCCGCGAGTCTGGAAAACATCATAATTGCACCGACGATGGCCGCATTCAGGCCCAGTGCATCCGTATAAAAAAAGGTTACAAAGGTTCCGGTTAAAACCAGAACGAAATTACTGGCAAGATCGCCTCCTCCATAAGCAATTTTTTCAAATGTGCTTATTTTTTCCACAAAATTTTTCTGTCCGTTTACCGCTGCTTTTTCCGACATAGTGTTCCCCCTGTTTCATTATATAATATGTACACGATTATTGCCAACACATTCCCTTTCAGAGGCAATAACCTACTGCTCTTTTATTATACGGAACATATGTTATTCAAAATACACAGCCTTTTTCCAATCTATGGATTTTTCTTGACCACTTTGCCCATGACTTTTCCCCTTCATTATCCAATGACAAGAATTTGGTATAAAAAAGACAAGAACCTGATATCCTTGCCCGGTTACCAGATTCCTGTCCTTTTATATAGATATGGTAATAAGACAAACCTCATGGGGCATTAGACTGGCCTTGATTTTCAGGAGCCCTTCGGCTTCCGCCTCCTCCCTTCTGTAAACAGGGCTGGAAAGCCGCATCAATGTTTTTTCCTCTTCCTTAGTCATCGGTTCCGGCGCTCCCATGTCAATCCAGGCATCGTAAGCGCTGCCGCCCTTTCTGCCGATTCCATATCTTCTGACCTCGTGCCTTCCCGGACGGACTCCCTCTAATTGAATATGGAAGGAACGGGGCGCTTTCTCCTGGAATACCTTATACCTCCGGGTCTTTGTCAGATTCGTGGTGTTACGGTACCGGTAAAGCATATCATAATGACAGTAATTATGAAGAAAAATCTGAATCTCATCTTCCGATGCCGTAATGAAATAGCCGCTTCCCTTCGCTATCAGTTTATCCCCCGCCCGGCTCAGCAGCTGCATGGCGCGATAGGCGCTCTTAGCTATCCCATTCTGTGTAAACAGGCCGAAGCCTCCATGAAAAGCCTCTGCCGCCGGTGCGATTTCGTCCAGCTGATCGCTGATACTGAAATATCCAAGACCGTAATAGCTGTCATGGTTTTCCATGATGCTTTTAAAAAGATATGCCGACTTATAACAGGTATCGTTGCACAAATCCCTCTGCCAGATATTATTGCTCCACTCATCCATCAAAACAGGCAGGCCGCAGAATCCTTCTCCTTCTGCTTCCAGAAAATCCTTTACCTTCCGCCGCAGATGCATCAGACAATCTTCATCCCCGTCTACCGCCATATAAAAGGATTCATTGTTCTCCACCAGCTTTAAACCGCTCTTCTCTTCCTCCGGATCAATAGCCGCATAGGATCTTACCGTAAATATATCCGGTATACAGTCTCTCTCCCTGCACAAATCGCAAAACCATTCTGCTGCCTCCAGAGACAGAAGTGTGGTTCCCGGACCGCAGATGACAAACTCTCTGCAGGCCTTTTTAATTTCCTGATAGGTTACCGAATAAATCTCTCCGAAATCTTCTTTGACAAAAAGCCCGAAAAGATGCATGTCCATGGAAATCCATGGGACAAACAGCCATTTCTTCAATTCCTCCATACCATAGCGTCCGATCAGATGCTCCATAAGGCTCTCAATAAGCAGGCGCCACTGCTCCAATTCCGCTGGAGGCGAGATAAATGACGGCCTTTTAAAAAACTGTACCTTTTTTTGCGCCATAGCCGACGGCATATGCCCCAGCTCCAGCATGGGTTTCGCTCCCGCGGACAAAATGAAGTCCAGGGCCTGATCCAGATAAACATAATTAAAGGAACTGTTTCCATTAACGTCCCGGCTGTACAGCATCATATCATCATCCACAACACCCTTGCACCGGATGTACCGAAAGCCTATCGATTTCTGGATCTCCATGATTTGATTCTGCATGGATGCATTTAGAAGATCCCTTGCATAACCGGCATTAATCATGGTCTTCCAGGTATGCCGCAGCTGTCGCTTAACGATTCCCGTGTTGACAGATATTTCACAGACTCCCGTGACCACAGGCTCTGCTGCTTCTTCGGCCTTATCCGCATATTTCATCAGGGAAACGAATGCCATGGAAAAGCCTTCTGCGGTCTTCATTTCCTCCGCATTGTCCATAACCGGCCTTTTCCCCAGATTCCGCCTGTATTGTCCGGGAGTGATTCCCCGATACTGCTTGAATGCGTCTATCAGGGCGCTGGCGCTGGAAAAACCGCTTTCATAGGCGATTTCCGTAACCGTCCCCTCTCCCTGTAAAAGCAGGGCGGCATGAAAAAGCCGTACCTGTGTCAGATATCCGGTAAAAGAAACTCCCATATATTTTTGAAAGCTTCTTGAAATGTATGACGTGCTCAGGTATGTCTGAGAGGCCAAATCCGCCAGCGTTATGCCTTCCCGGTAATTCCTGTGGATGTATTCCACTGCGGCCCGCAGCCTTTCCCTCCCGGATTCCCTCCCTGTATTTTCACCGTTTTCGCTGAAATACCGGTATAAGTCATCCGCCAGTGCCATGACCCGGCTCCGCAGGTGAATGGATAGCTCCGATTCTTTTTTATACCATGCCCGGAAGGCCAGAGCCAGATCCTTCCTGATAATGTCAAACAGCTGCTGCTTCTCTTCCTCATGCAGAAATGATTTGCAGTTCACATTCCGGTCTTCTGTTTCCGGACTGGCCGCTGCCAGAAAGGAGGGAGACAGGGAAAGAGAAATTGCCAGCCCGTTTTCTTCCAGTACAACACTGTGCATCTGAAAGCTGTTGATAACAAAAATATCCTCCCGGGAAATGGCATAGGTCCTGTCGCCTTCCTCCGTATGCAGCCAGCCGTTCCCTCTGAGTACAAATATTACCTTAAGCTCCTGCGACCAGGCTGCCGCGGTATCTTTATGCCTGATTACATCGAATTCAAATTCCCCATTTATATTCCGGCCCATATTCGTTAACCCCTTTTTATTTCATTCCGCCGTTCCTTATTCGTCGTAATCTTCCATATACAGATACCCTACCTCGCAGCCTGTATATTCAATATAAGAATTCCCTGCTGCCTTTCCGGCCTTGTCTATTACCTTCTTCAGCTGTTCTTCATCCATTCCGCCCTTTCCGAAGACACTGTCAATTTCTTCCTTCACAGTCCGGGAAACGGCTGCAAGGAAAGCGTCACGGGCTTTTACGGTAAGCTTGTCGGCATCCAGGATATGATAAGTAAAGGTGTAATATCCTTCCGCCATCTGCACCACCATCTTATCTCCGAATACATCCTCTTCCCTTGTGCTGCTGATCTCTACCTCATATTCAGGATCCACCTGTTTTCTTGCGTACAGCTCCCTTTGCCGGGCATAGTATTCCTCCTGGGAGGCCCGGACCGTTGTAAGCAGAAACTCTGCATTTTCGTCCGTATCCTCCATATTTTCTATCACATTATCATAGGCATCATAGAAATCCTCCTTATCCTCATCATAGCCGGAAAATACGGCATTGATTCTGCGGTTGAATTCTGCTATGGACATATCTTCATATCCCGGGAATTTGAGTTCCTTCAGGACCAAATCATACTGCTTGGTCCAATCCGCTTCTTTTTCTTCCTTTTCCTCATGCCAGTCCTCCGTATCCTCTTCGTCATACACATCGTTCCAGTAATAGGACAGTTCCCTGCCGCCTTCCCATACCACCTGATCATCCAGGTTTTTCAAAAGACGGACCAGTTCCGCATCAGCCGCTTTCTCCATGGCATCTTCATCCTGAAGGGCTTCCTGGGACTGTTTCTTCAAAAAAGCCTGCATATCCTCATCCACGCTTTTCAGAATGCCGTCCCGCTGCGCCACCGTTACCGTCTGCTCATCAGGGATGGTGTAATCAAAGGAATAGTCCGCATAGCTGCCTGTCAGAAACTCCTTGTCCCCAAATACATCTCCATAGGTCTCCAGAAAAGCTTCCCCGCTGTGCCAGGGATTTTTCTGTCTCTGGCAGATCCCGTAATGCTTCCGCTCACATTCATCCCATGTATTGGAAAGTGTGCCATATACGAAGTCCGCCATAGGATCCGTCTCTTTCAAGGAGTAGAAAATACGCTGGAACACTTCCTCCGTCTTATGAAAAGCGTCTTCATCTTCCCAATCCATCACCATACGGTTGAATTCATCCACACTCATATTTTCATAGCCTGCGGCCTGATAGGAACGAACCTGTTCATAATCTTCTTCCGTATATTTATCGGAACCTCTCCACCATCCATAGCGTGATCTGCCGGAGTTAAAGGAAACACAATTATTTTCCGAGCTTCCTCCGTCTTCCTGTCCGACCGCTTCCTCTGTTTGAGAAACCGTCTGTGCGGTTGTTTCCGCGGCTGAACCATCAGATATCACTGTCTCCGGAGCCGCCTCACCACCCGGTGTTTTTGCACCGCATGCCGTCAGTAAGGCCGCCAGCAGGATAACCCCAGGAAGCATTGCCTTGGAGGAAAAGAATTTTTCCTTTTTTTCTTTTTTCCTCATGCTCAGTAATCCTCCCTTTCATAGACTTCAAAATTATAGACCTCACATCCTGTAAAGCTGATTTTGTCATTGGAAAGCTTTTCTCCCGCAGCCTGCAGCATTTCCTTCATATCCTCCTGCGCGGCGGACTTCACTTCATCTGCCTCCAGCAAATCACGGGCCGTCTGCATGACTTTCTGAAGAAAGGCATCCCTTTCTCCTACGGTGAGGTTATCCTGATCCAGGATACGGTAAGTAAACTCATAATCCAGCCAGATTTGTCCGGCTTCCACACTGTCCCCGAACACATCCTCTGTCGTTATTTTTTCTGCGGATGCCGAAAAGCTGGGATCCTTTCTCTTACCGGAATATACCTCCTGTACACGGCTCTGGTATTCTTCCATGGAAGCCGGTATGGTATTGCGCAGATAACCCGCATTCGGATCCGTTTCCGGAATATTGGAAACCACAGTATCATACAGCTCATAAATGCTGTCACCGCCGTATTCATCGTCTTCCATTATCCGGTTTATGGTCCGGTTGAATTCTGCAATGGACATCCCTTCATAGGCCTCCGGCTTAACCATACTCATCAGCTGATCATACTGTTCCTGCGTATAATCTTCGGAATAGCCTTCTTTCCAGGAATCCCATGCATTCCACACATAATCCATATCGGCAGGCAGTTCCCTCGATTTGTCTTCTCCGTCATCTTGGTCAGCCGTTTCACCCGCATTTTTTACCGGAAGATTTTCCAGAAGATTCTTTCTGGCAGCCTCTGACTGCTTCTCTATTGCCGAGGTGGCAAATATCACCACAACGGCAGCTACAATTACCAGGGCGCCTATTATTCCGGCAGCCGTCCGTTTTTTCGCTTTCATAATAGCATCTATCCGTTCCTTCAGGGCATTCTTGCTGAAGCTGGAGGACAGAGGTGTCAGATACGTGCGCTTTTCTTCCATTTCCAGAAGGGCCAGTGCATAGGAGGGGCATGACTGCATTCCATACTGCCGTATCACCGATTCGTCACAGGCAAGCTCCAGATCCCGGTTTGACAGGATATACATAACCCATACGAGAGGATTGAACCAATGGATACACAGCATCGCGGCGAGCAGCCATTTGGTGAGCGCATCAAAACGGCGGATATGGGACATCTCATGGGCCAGAATAAAGCCCGCCGTCTCTTCCTCCTTCCAGTCCATGTCTGCGGGAAGAAGGATAACCGGCCAGAGGATCCCATAGGTCAGAGGTGATTCGATTCTGTCGGAATACCGCACCTGCACCGGACGGCGCAGCCTGTGCTCCTCGATCCAGGATTTGGCGAAGGGCTGTTCCACAGGCAGAGAAGCGGCGTAAACCCGGCGTCCCCTCAGATGAAGGATGAGGAATATAAGAGCGAGCAAAGCAGCTCCCCCTATCCAGAGCAGCAGCCACGGGGACAGCGAAGGAACGGAAGCCTCGCGGGCCACATTCCCCGTCAGAAGCAGTCCGGTGCGCTGCCAGTTACGTACAGGCATGGGAAAATCTCCCCGGCGTCTTATTGCGGAATATACGCTTATGGGCGAAGGAATGCGCATCGGCAGAATCAGACAGCAGAACGCGGCTCCCCAAAGCGCCAGAAAAGCGGTCTTAGGCAGACGGTTCACCGCCAGCGCCCTCACAATAATGATTACCCCTATCATAACCGCACCGCTTAAACTCATTTCAAGCAATGTTTGCATAATAACCTCGATTTCTGCAGCTATAGCGCCGCTCATTTCCAATTTTTGATCCGTTCCTTCATCCGCATGATCTCTTCCTGTGAAAGACGCTTGCTTCCCAGCAGGGATGCCACCAGCAAATCTGCCGATCCGTCAAAATTGCGCTGTATCAGGTCTTCCGTTTCCTGCTCCTGCACGCTTTCCCTGCTTATCAGGGGATGGCAGATAAAGCCGGGATCCCTCCTTTCCACCGCTTCTTTTTCCACACATTTGCGGATGATTGTGTAGGTGGTGGTCTTGCTCCAGCCTACTTTTTTATTCAGGCGTTCTGCGATTTCCTTTGCGCTGAGATCGCCTTCGTCCCACAGGCATTCCATGACCCGGCGTTCCGAGTCGAATAATTTTCCGGTCATATTTGTTTCCTCCGTTTTACTCCAGTAGAATATAGGTTCATTCTACTGCAATAAAATGGGGTTGTCAATAGAATTATTTGAATTGGCCGCGTAACAGTTCCGTCCCCTCTTCTTACCTGGCCCGCAGCACCGGCCCTGTTTCCCTCCCGGCCAGCTTTGCTGAGCGTATGATGTCCCCTGCGCAGGCACGTTCTCACTCTGCCAAAAACGCAGCGGTACTAGGATTGCAAAGGACGCAATCCAAGGACCGGCGTTTTTAGAAGGCCTTTGCAGGGGATACCATACGCGCCGCAAGGCTGGCCGGGAGGGAAACAGGGCCGGTGCTGCGGGCGGGTAAGAAGAGGGGACGGAACTGTTACTGGGGTGTGAAATTATTTATGGTCAATTCAAATAGGTGCATGTATTTATGAAGGGCTTTGAGTAGAAGGAGCATTTATTTGTCTTGCTGGGTCGAAGAGAAATAAATGTGGATATATGCATTTTTATATATAATTTAATGTAGAATTTTATATTTTTATTGACCAATACAAAGATTGGTAATCTCATACCTAGTATAAATTGCTGATTCATGACAGTAGGGTGACATCTTATTGGAATTTCTGTTGATGATGCATCATTTTATATAGCAGTTGGGGGCAACCCAATCGATAATGTAAGGCTCGTCCGCTTAATTTTACTTGTCTGTGTTATTGATTAATTGTATAATGTTTTTGCAGCCATAAACCCCGTTAGGAGGATTAAGACATGAGTGAGACGAAATTTTGCCAAAGCTGCGGTATGCCTTTAGATTCCAAAGATGTATGCGGCACAAACCAGGATGGCAGCATTAATGAAGAATATTGTATTTACTGTTACAAGGATGGGGCTTTTGTTGACGATTGTACGATGGATGAGATGATCGAAGGCAGTGTAAGGCACATGAAGGAATCCGGTATGCTGAAGGAACAGAACAAAACGGAAGAAGAAGCCCGGGAATTTATGTACAGCTTCTTTCCTGAATTAAAGAGATGGAAATAGAAATAAAAAACATCCCGCAAGGCAGTTTTCTGCTTCGCGGGATGTTTTTTCTTTAATTACCGTCTTCCATCGGGCTGTATGCAATCTTCACATTAATGTCCTGATTGTAATTGCCAAAGGATTTCCCGAAAATCGTCAGTCCGCCCACATGCTCGGAATCCTCGTCCACGGCAAAGCGGAGCCGCAGCGTGCTCTTATAGTCCAGATGAAGTTGGCGGATATCCATATCGGAAATCTTCAGGCCGTCGATAAATGCGCCTTTGGAGTTCACCACCAGGAGCTTCAGCATTCCGTATTGATTCCATTTGGGGGGCCACCAGTCCGGTGTGAAAATACCCTTCACGTCGCCGAAATCACCGGGTGATGTCCATTTTCCCAGCAGTACTCCGTTCAGATAAAAACTGATGTCGGAGGGCCAGACGTCATTCACTCCCGGGGCTTCGCTTCCCAGCTCCAGAGATATGGATATCTGGTCTATTTTGCTTCCGGAGGGGATGAAATTGGGGATGATATATTCCACATATCCTCTGGTAAACCAGAGGATATCGGCATTGTATCTGTCGGGATGCGCGAAATATCTGGTGTCGTCCACTGCCCCGATCAACGCGGTGGAGGTTGCCATCCCGCAGGTCGGGCAGACTTCATATGCGGAATAATGTCCCACCTTCAAATCCGTGTCATTAATATTTTTTTCTGTCTCCCGGTTATTTACATCAATCAGTATTTTGTCCAGAGCCACCTCGCATTTTTTCTGGTTTCCATGTCCTGCGGATTCGCTGGTGACGGTGATGATGCCGCAGTCTTCCAGCTTTTTAATGTGGCTGGTCAGCGCGCCGTTGGTTATCTTAAGCCTTGTTGCCAGCTCATTCATATTCATGTCCTGGTTTTCCAGGAGGATTTTAATGATTTCAATTCGGATTTCGGAGCCCAGCGCCTTGAATACCTCAAGCCCCTCTTCCAATGATTTTATATACAGCATGCTTATCTCCCGGATTTCTTTCTCTGCTGCTGCCGCAAGTGCTCCTTTTTGGAAACCGCCGTATCTTCTTTCCGATTTACCATTTATCATAAGGACAGCCGTTCACCCGGATTACGGCCCGCAGCTCCACAAAGCAGCCGCAGGCCCTGCACATGCCTTCCTGCAGCATATCACATTGTTTGCAGACGGCGAGCCTGTCTTCATATAGCTCACCGTCCGCCTTGATATCTTCATCCAGGCCGGCAATGTAATCATGCAGGTTCTGAAAATAGGCATCCTTATCCATCTCTCTGAGGAGACATTTCAGGCAATGCTTTTTTCCTTCTGCTTCCATAATTTCCCCGCCCGTCTTTCTCAATTACTGAACGCGAAGCAGTACCACGCTGGAAGCGGGGATGCGGAATTTCAGGCCCTTTTCGGTGAGTTCATATGCGGTAAATTCCACTTCCTTCACACACTCCGGATTTTCAAAGGTGTTATAGGCATCCATCTTCTGCGTGAGGATGCTGGCTGTCACTTTGGACGGTGCCAGTTCCGCAAAGCTTACCTCCACTTCACTGTCCTCTGTCACAGACAGGTTATTCAGTGTCAGGTTCACGGTTCCGTCTGCAGAAACGGATACGGATTCATGCAGGGACGGTACGCGGAATTCCTCCACGCCGATTTCCTTCAGGCCTTCCACGTAGCTTTCCACAAGATCGGCATCCTGATGGTATTTGTACATATGGAATACGTGATAGGTCGGTGTTTTGATCATTTTAGGGCCTTCCGTGAGGATAACGGACTGAAGCACATTCACCATCTGTGCGATACAGGCCATCTTTACTCTGTCGCAGTGCTTATTGAAAATATTCAGGGTAATTCCGGCAACCAGGGCGTCACGCATGGTGTTCTGCTGATACAGAAATCCCGGATTGGTGCCCGGCTCCACATCAAACCAGTCTCCCCATTCATCCACGATCAGGCCGATTTTCTTTTCCGGATCATACTGATCCATGATCGCCCCATGTCTGTTTACCAGTTCTTCCATATACAGGGCTTTTCCCATGGTTTTGAACCAGGTCTTTTCATCAAACCGGGTAGCGCTTCCTTTCTCATCCCATCCGTCCGGATGTACATAGTAATGCAGGGAAAGGCCGTTCATCAGGCGGGAGGGAGTGGGGGCGCAGGTTTCAAGCACCTTGTTTGTCCAGTCATAATCAGCCACGTTGGGGCCGCCGCATACCTTATAGATCGGGGCATCCTGATGATACTGGCGCACATAGGTCTGATATCTGCGGTAAAGGTTGGCATAATATTCCGGTGTCATATTGCCGCCGCAGCCCCAGTTTTCATTTCCCACACCGAAGAAATCGATTTTCCAGGGTTTCTCATGGCCGTTCTGCTTTCTCAGATCCGCCATGGGGGAAACGCCTTCAAAGGTGATGTATTCCACCCATTCGGACATTTCCTGTACCGTGCCGCTTCCCACATTTCCGTTTACATAGGTTTTGCAGCCCAGCTGTTCACAGAGTTCAAAGAATTCGTGGGTTCCGAAGCTGTTGTCTTCCACAACGCCGCCCCAATGGGTATTGATCATTTTTTTCCTGTTTTCCTTGGGGCCAATGCCGTCCTTCCAGTGATATTCATCCGCAAAGCAGCCGCCCGGCCAGCGCAGCACGGGAATCTGCATTTCCTTCAGCGCCTCCACCACATCTGTCCTCATGCCGTTTACGTTGGGGATGTCGGAATTTTCGCCCACATAAAGCCCTTCATAGATGCAGCGTCCCAGATGCTCGCTGAAATGTCCGTAAATTTCCGGATTAATGTGTCCCGTTTTTTTCTTTTCATTGATAAAAATTTTGGCCATTTTTTTGGTCCTCCCTTTATCTGTTTTTATTATCCTTAAGACAGCGGCTTTGCCGTCTGCTTCTCTTATCTACCTGTAGGAAAAAACAGGTTTTCCATCTTCGCTCCACCGTACCTTCATCAGCATCGTGTGCCGGTTGGGATTGTACAGGGGATCTCCTTCAATGACAGCTTCTTTTCTGGCATGATATACACAGATATCGTTTCCTTCCTCATCCGTGGTAAAGGAGTTATGGCCGGGGCCGTAAATCTCCAGGCTTTCCTCGGAAGCGAGCACCGGCCTGCGTTCCTTGGTCCAGGATGCGGGATCCAGAAGATCCGCTTCTTCCGATGCGCTCAGCATTCCCATGCAGTAGCAGGCCCCGGTGGCGCTGGCGGAATAGGTGAGAAAAATCCGGCCGTTCCTTTTGATTACGGCAGGGCCTTCATTCACCCAGAAATCCACTCTCTCCCAGTCATAATCCGGTGTGGTGAGCAGTACCTGCACGGTTTCCAGGCGGTTGGGGGAAGCCATGCGGGCAATATACAGATTGGAAATCATTTTCCCTACCCCCACTTTTTCCGCCCACACATAATAACGGCTTCCTTTGTTCTCAAATACGGTGGCGTCCAGGGAAAAGGCGCGGAAAGAAAATTCATCCTCTTCGGCACACTGCATCATTCCCAGCTCCGTCCACTTCCCGGTTATGGGATCCTCATCCGCACATTCCAGCACAAAGGGCCTGATCGCCCAGATATCCTCCGCTTCTCCTGCGGCAAAATAAAGATACCATTTACCATCCAGGTAATGCAGCTCCGGCGCCCAGATGTGCTCGGACATAATCCCGCTTTTGTGCTTTGTCCACACGGTATTTTCCACGGCTCCCCCCAGGCCGGCAAGACTGTCCGCCCTGCGCAGGATGATTCTGTCATAGGCAGGTACGGATGCGGTGAAATAATAGCAGCCGTCCGTATGACGGTATATGTAAGGGTCCGCCCTCTGCATAATCCATGGTTCGTTCCATTTCAGCTGTTCTTTCATTTCTCTGCTCTCCTGTTTTTTATTTTCTTTTAAAAGCAACGGCTTCCGATAAGCTTAAATGTTTAGATATTTTTAAAATAATTGACTTTATACTAAATTATATAATTGATAATCGCATTTGGCAATATATAAATTTAAAAAAAGCGGCCTTGAAATAAAATCAAAGCCGCTGCGGAGTATCCGCCGATATAAATTGGTTTCATATAAAAAATAATGCATTCTGTCTTTCACATCCTGATCGGGAATCATCCTCCCCGAAACAGAAAAAGCGCTGCCAGCACAAGAAGAAGCAGCACCAGCAGGGACAGCAGCATTTCCGGCCGGAACGGCCTCGCGCTGCCCTGATCCCTTTCCGGTTCCAGAAGCATTCCCCATGGACTGTAGGGATTTATAGGCCACTGCAGATATGGATTGTTTTCCCCGCCCACAGACGCCAGAAACTGGTTCCAGTCCCTTTCCAGCTCTCTTTTCCCTTTTTCCCACTCCTGCCCTGCATCCTCCGCCTTCGTCAGGCCGGAAAAGAAACCGGAAGACTGCCTGCCCTTCCTGCCTGTACGGCTCTCCTTATTGTTCCCGGAGCCGCAGTATTCCCCGGCGGCATATTTCAGCCCCTTCTCCAGTATTTTTCCCGGTTCCCGCTCATCCATAAAAATCCGGATAATATGGTAATATATCCGCCGTACCTTTCCCATATCCGCAGTCTCCCTTAATGCGGAGGCCTGCGCTCCATGCCTGTCGCTGCCCGGTTCCAGATAAAAATTGATGAGCCGCTGGAACGCCTGCCGGATATCCTTTCCCATGGATTTCCCCACTCCCGCATACTCCGAATAAACCTGGGCCTTCACCATGTTTTCCGCCAGCAGGAATCCAGCCAGTTCTTCGTTTCCCCTGATTGCGGGCAGCCGCTGATATAAATCCCCTCTGTTTGTAAAATAATCCAGGAATCGCTGCGTCCGTTCTATGTCGGCGCCTGAATAATTTTTCCCCTTAAGCTGTCTGACATCCGCATCCGAATACAGGGGAATCGAAAACCGTTCATTCTTCCGGATCTGTTCCCGATACCCTTTCTCCACATGAATCTCCCGGCCATCCCTTTTCCCGTAAAGAACTCCTTCCGGGAACGTCTTTTCCATCCGCTGCGCCGCCTTGTCCTGCTTTCCGCCCATATCGGCCCGCATGAAGCTTCCGCCCTGCTGCTCCTTATGAAGCAGTACCACATTCTGGCCGGACTGTTTCAATAACAAAAAGGGAAGGATCTCAGCCGCCCCTTTTTCTCCATAACGGGAAAGAAATGATAAAAGCGCGGGATATCTTACCGCACCCTCTTTTCCCATGAGCTCCAGCAGCAGGGAATTCAGCCTTTGCAGACCGGCCGCCTGCTCCCTGCCGGAAAGCCCCCCGCTGATTTTTTCCAAAAGAGCCTGATAAACAGAGGTTATCTGCTCCAGCTCCTGTTCCAGCCCGACAGACGGACGTATCTGCCAGTCCTCAAGAGTCTCCCATTCCCTGCGCATACTCTCTTCCAGCTGTTTCTGCAGACTTTCCTCTGTCTCTCCGTTTTTACCATAACGGAGCGCTTCCCGGGAAAGCTCCGCCTCATCTGCACGCTTTCCTTCCCCGGCAGGCTGCCCTCCGGAAGCCGCCTGGGCATTCTTCTCTTTAGAAGCCGTCCCCATTTTTTCCAGCGCTTCATTCACTGACTCTGCGGAGGCCTTTACAAAATTTTTCCCGATGGCTTCCACCGCCTGGCGCTCCAAATCAGCCGCCTTTTCCGGGACGGCCGCCGTACCCGCGGGCGTTCGTTCTGTTTTTTCCGTAAAATTTACAGGGATAATTTCCATACAAGCCTCCTGTCCTCTTCTACCTCTTTTATCGGCAGGATTCCCTGTAAAATAAACCTGTTTTTACAATGCTCTCAGCTTTTTCATCCGGAAATAATAGCTGGTGACCAAAATCACATCCGCTCCCGCCCAGGCAAGTATCTCCGCATAAAAAATTCCTTCCTCGCCCAGAAGCAGGGGCAGAAGAATCGCCGAGCCGGTCCTCATGATGAATTCCGCGATCCCCGAGGCCATGGGAAGAATGGTATCCCCCATCCCCTGAAGGGCGGAACGGGTCACATGCAGTACATACAGAATGGGCAGGAACACACTCATAATCGCCAGATAATGATAAGCGATTCCCAGCGTCGCCGTCACATCCTCCGGCGCTCCGGAAATGAAACAGCCCAGGATCGCTTTTCCGAAAAGAAGCATGGCCGCAGCAATCACGGCGGAAGTAACCATGGCAACGATCAGCGCGGAACGCATCCCTTTACTGATCCGGTCAATTTTCTTCGCTCCCAGATTCTGCCCCACATAGGTTACCATAGCATAGCCGTAAGAGGTGGCCGCCACCTCCAGAATGCCGTACAGCTTGTTCGTAGCGGTAAATCCGGCGATGAAAAGGACTCCGAAACCGTTTACCACAAACTGGACAATCATGCCGCCCACCGCGATGATCGCATTTTGGAAGGCCATGGGAAGCCCCAGCTTCATCAGATACATACACAGGGAGCTGTCCATCCGGAAATCCTCTTTGGAAAAGGCGAGCACCTCCACTCGCAGGATGGCGAACAGACAGAAAAGCCCGGAACAAAACTGGGCGATAACCGTCGCGCCTGCCGCTCCCATGATACCCCAGTGAAAGCCCAGAACAAATACCAAATCCAGAATTACGTTAATAACCGCAGCGACCACCATGGCATACAACGGTGTTTTCCCGTCACCCAGCGCACGCAGAATGGAAGCCAGTATATTATAAGCCATTACCACCGGAATCCCCGCAAACATAATCCTCAGATAAGACAGGGAATCCTCTATAATCAAATCCGGCGTCTGCAGAAGCTCCAGTATCGGCCGGGCAAAAAACTGGCTGAAAAGAAGCAGCACTGCCGAAGTTACCAACGCCAGCAAAAGAGAATTAGCCACCGTTTTACGAAGCCGCTTATAGTCACCGGCTCCGAATTCATGGGACATTTTAATGGAAAAGCCCTGGGTAAAACCCTGAATCGTCCCCAGAATCATCCAGTTCAGCCAGTCCGCCGCCCCAAGCGCCGCCAGCGCCCCCACGCCCAAAGCCTGTCCCACCACCATCGTATCCACAACAGTATAAAGCTGCTGAAAGACATTCCCAATCATCAGCGGCAACGAAAAAGCCAAGATAAGTTTTAACGGTTTTCCCTCCGTCATGTTCTGAATACGTGCTGCCATCTATTTTCCAACCTTTCTTTTTTCGTTCCTATTGTACGGCATGAACCATCCCGGAGCCTTTCCGGCCCTGCGTCCCGCCC
>OBWV01000683.1_pt1 | contig 25927 bp, 30 predicted proteins | sample 1495351 | NCBI WGS metagenome assembly OBWV01 (sample SAMEA2580122, study PRJEB22360) | human gut metagenome | biome: human gut; feature: human-associated habitat; material: faeces | place: Denmark | collected 2008/2010 | reverse complement strand
CTTGTTTATTCCACCAAACGCCAAATAGGTTTTGCATGGTGCCATACAAGTAGTTCTCAACGTTCTTGATATGCTTCTCATTGCTTCTTAGGGCGTTAAAGTAGCGTCTCAAGGCTTTAGTCATTAAAGGTTTAAGTTCTTCATCATCAAGTGGGATTAGAACGCCAATATCTTTGTGATCCTTTTCAACTCGGTACTTAGCATTTAAGATAATGCCGATGAAGCGACGCATTTGTTGTGGGGTTCGGCACCAAAAGCTAAGTAGTTGAACAGCTTCGGGTTCTAAGAAAACTGGTAAGCCACTGTCTTCATCAGTTAGGAAGTCATTAGCATGGTTCACCAAATCCTTGTTTTGCTTTTCTAGTTCTGCTGGTGAAAAATTGGCTGTGGAAAAGTCCAACTTTTGAGTATCTATATTGTATCTATGTTTATCTTTTTCTTTAGGTTCTTTATATAGATTGCTTTCGATTTTCGAAATCCCGCTCGTAGCAAGGGTTTGAGGGGTGTCTTCAACGAAGTCATGCGGACTTTCGATTTTCGAAATCCCGCTCGTAGCAAGGGATTCGACGAAGTCATGCGGACTTTCGATTTTCGAAATCCCGCTCGTAGCAAGGGATTGTGGCGTTTTCGACCCATATTCACCCCGTAAATAGACATCAGTTGCTTTCACATCAAGCTTGGAAAGGTATAAGCGATTCGGTTCATTCTTTTTCGTCTTAGGATTAAATCCCATTTGAATTTGTTTTAATAAATTGGCTGCTTGTAATTCTTTTTTGATTTTAACGGCTTTTTCAGTAGCACAATTAAATAAGTCTTGTAGTTCTTGAACGGTAAAAATAAAGTAAACGTGGTTATCTTCATCGACCCAGTTATTTCTTAATGAATACTCTAGCCGATCTTTCAGTACCATATAAGCTAATTTAGCGTCACTGCTTAAATGTTTGTATTGATCGCCATACATTAATACCTTAGGAAACTGGAAAAATAAGGCTCCATATACGTTATCGGCTTCATAGTAATTGAAATTTGTTGATTTTGTCATAATAAAAACTCCCTTTCTTGACTGACACACGCTGTCTCAAAAGAGAGTTGCTAAAACATTTGATTTGCTTTAAAATACAAATCTGATATGCTCTAACTGAATTACAAAGCGAACATTGGTCGTGATCGGCTTTGTAGTTTCACCAGCATGTGTCTTTTTGTGAGTTGCCCAGTCGGCAACTTTTTTAATTTCTAACAACAAAAAATGGACTAAATAGCTCCAGTTAGCTACTTAGTCCATTGACTTCAATTTGTTTTTAACTATCCTTAACTTGTCCTTGAGGACTGGTTTGCGGTATAATTAACCTACAAATTAAGAACAATGTTCAGTCGATTTAGACCTGCAAGTTAAAATCGACTGAATCTAAGTAGCTGGCTTGTAGCTACTTGCTAAACCGAAGGTCCCTGATTCCTTGTGAATTGGGGACTTTTTGGTTTAGCTTGATCTCTTTATTCGGTTGTTAAATTAATCTTAGTCTAGCATAGCGCTTACCAAGCGGCAAATTTATTTGGTCTTGTATATTTTGCCAGCTTTTGGTTGGAACCAGTAAGCGATAGAAGATACTAGTAAATATTCGAACGTCAGCAATGCTTCTGGGTGTTTAAGCAAATTCCCATCAAAAGCACTAAACACGAGGAGCATAAGTAACCCGCAAAAATACGTGATAAACAGGGACATTATCTGTAAAATTCTTACGACAATACGACGGTTACCGCTGATTCTTTCAAATAATAGCTGTAACCAATACTGCATTGGAAATAACCACTGTCGAATAAAAAAGCGGTCATCTACTAGGTGCTTTTTTGCAATTCCAATGGCTGGGATTATCCAAAAGACAATAAGGCTGGCAAACAAAAATATAACACTAATTCCCATAACAAGGCCCTCTTTCTAAAAATCATTGTCTGAATATGCATTAAATCCTCCTTGCAACCGTTCTTTGGAACTAGAAGGCTTTTCTACGCCACTTTTAGGGGCTTCTGGAGCTTTTAATTCATCTTTAACATAAGGATCACCTTGAGCCTTTAACCGTTCAATTTCGTGAATTAAAGCGGTTTTAACAAGCGTGGTTTTAGGAATTAATGATTTATCAAAGTAATCGAGGATTTCTTTATCGACAATTTTTTCAGGATTTAGCCGAACATTCAAGGTTTTAACTTTTCCCATGACTACTTGCTCCCTTCTTCTTGAGCCTGTTGGCTTAATCCGTACTTATAAAAACCGTTAACATTGGCAACTTCTGTATTTTTGACAATAACTGCGTTAGTGAAAGTAGTATTCAAGATTTTTTGGTTAAGCAAATTGGCTCCGCCACCGGTAAAGAACAAAGTATCAATACTGTCAAGGTTCTTTAAGGTTGAAGTCACGTTGGCAACTAAGCGCCGGGTAAACCGGTCAATTTCCTTGCAAACCAAATCAGTAATATCATCTTGACGATTTTTAGAAAATCGGTAGCTCCAATGATGTTGCTGGTTTCCCTTTCGTAAATCTTTTTCTAATTGATAAAGGCTAGTATCACCATTAATCCCGTTGGCAATGGCTTCATATAGATCATTTACGCCTGTATTAAATTGATGGCGGTTTTTGCCACTTAGCTCAAAGTTTAAAATCGTATCAATCAGTATTGTTCCACCACCTACGTCAACAATGCCGACTTTTTCGTCTAATAAATCTTTATTCTGGATAAAGCCCTGATCATCTAGCAACTCGTTATATAAGGTGCCGATTGGTTGGGGCAAAATATAGACTTTACGAACTCTTACCGTCACGATTTTATCGTCAATGGTAACTTGATGTTGGCCCTCTAAGACTTTTAATAAAGCTTTTAATTGTCCTTGGTCAGCATAATCTCCAGTCGGGAGTCCAGCAGTGACAACTACTTCTAAAACTTGATCTTTAGCCGCCTTGAAATCACTTGCTAGTAACCCCAGCGCAAAATTGGCTAGTAATTTAAATGCTTCACTATCGTATCGAGCACCATACATGATGGTATCAGCTAAATATTCGTCAAGGTGAAGCCGATCAATATCTCGACCCCATACGTACTTATCGTCGCTAAAAGGGACTGAATAAGTGTGTAGGTCATTATTCATTGTAGAATTGCCAACCGACATCGGCATGTCTGCTTGGTTTAAATATCTTGAAGGCAGCACATATTCAGCTTTGCTGCTTTTTATTTTAGTCTGTTTATTTCCTAAATCTAAGCTAAAAATATCCATAAGGCACTCTCCTTTATTTGCATTATATTGTGTATATACAGAATACCACATTACATGCAATTTGTAAATAAACAGAATCACAAAAAATGCAACTAAATTAAGTTGCATTACAAAAAGTACTGCACTTAGACAAGTTGTTTTTATTTCATTGTTCTTGATATAAATTGGGCTTTGACGTCTTGCAGAAAGGCACGGGTGTTTTCCAATGCTCGCCGGGCATTGGCTTGATCGTCGGGGTGTTTTCCTGTCTGAATCTCTTCCTCGTAACGATTAAACGTAATAGGCTCAAGACTGATACCAGCTTGTTTGAGAAACGCAATCAGTTGCCTTACATCTCTGGTCACGGGGTCATTTTGAAGTTCATGCGCCTCAACAAAATTTTCCAAAGGATCACCTTCAAGCGTGATCATCTCGTCTAGCACTTGCCCAGCGGTGTTGCTCGTCATCATCGCTAGCGCACTGATGTAACGGACACTGATCCGTGGCAGTGGCAAGGCGATTGCGTGATATAAGGACGCGCGCGGAATACCAGAGGCAGTTGCCAAGTCTGTCATGGAGATATGGTGCTTTTTTAAAAAACGCTTAAGACCGTTACTTTTCATAATCCACCACATCGTAGTAGCTGCGACGTAATTTTTTGCCGTCCTTCGTGCGCCAATCTTCATTAACTTGGTAAACCACGTGATCAATAATCTTGCGGTGTTTTGATGAGCCGCCCCAGATTGCTTTGGCTACCGTTGCGTAGACTTTGAAAGGTTTGTTTGCAGCCTTCTTATCTATTTTGTGGGTCATTCTTTTAACGGTTTCAAAAGCAGCTTTTAAGTCGTTTATGTCATATTCTCCAATTTTGTAGAAATCTGTTCGATTATATTTTGAAGAAGTGTGGTGCCATTCGGCGTATTTCAACACATGTCTGCGTAAAAAATCGAGAGTAAATGGTTTTAATGCTTCGTCATATTCGACAAAATCTGATTTACGCCACTTACTCATCGGTTGAGCGCCGTGATCGTATGCGTCAACTGCGTTATTGCTCATGCTGTAACCATTGTAACCAGCCATTGTAATTCCTCCTTATCTTTTATGCTTATATTGTATCATATATTGTACTGGCAGTCAACATATGATACAAAAAAGGATTGGGTGTATTGGGGTTTGCGGCCATGATATTTACCCTGGGCTTTGTGTTGTGCTCGCAAAAATAATTCAAAAATAATTCCAAAAATGGTTGCAATTAGTTCCAGATATGGTATTATATAAGTGTAGAGAAAAGCAAAAGACAAGAAGCCTAGGAGGAGATACATCATGAAAAAAATTCAGTTCAGTACCCCATACGAAGACCAAGTAGAAGTAACTGTCAATGGAGACAGCTACGGATCCCTAAAGTTTGACCACGAGCAAAACGTTTGGGTTCTATGGCCAGTATCTATCGACGATGGTGTCGGCTACTCGGACGATCTAGCAGAGACAGAAGAAACCATCACGGAAGAAATTCAAAGCTACGATGAAGACTAAGAAAGGTAACCCGCTTCGGCGGGTGCTTTTTGTGGGAGAAAAAACATGACGGGAATTTTAGATAAGTATCTTGAGGCACACGGTCTCACACGCTATCAACTAGCAAAAAATAGCGGTATCAGTTCAACAACGTGGTTTAACGTCAATTCACGGCCGCTAGATCGTTGGACAGTCAAGCAAGTACGGGCGCTCGCGGCATGCACTGGGGTGTCATCAATTACGGCACTGCGGAAGCTGGAGGAGATTGAAAGAAGGATATTAGCATGACATCATATAGCTTTACGAGAATTTCAAGATGTTTAGGTGAACGGCTCACTGTTAAGTAGCTCATTAAAACTCATCACAGCTAACCACTGCCTCACTCTGCTAACGCGGGGTGGGGCTATTTTTTTGCACTTTTTAAATTAATTAGTACAGATATATGGACTATTACAGATTTATGTAGTATAATATGTATGTAAGGTTGAGAGGGACAAAAACAGGAGGTTACGACCATGAACGAAGGGCTTAAGAAAATTGTTGAAACGATGATTGCTAACGAATCTTTGGTACTGGGTGTTCGTAACGTAACCCCTGAAGAGCCAGAATACAAAATCGGCGATGAGCCTCGCAACTCATACGTGTACGACTGGGAAGCAGGCAGCTCAAGTGTAGAGCTAGTTGATGACCCAGCCGACGCCGAGATGTACGACTACACCTGCACTACAGACACCAAAATTACAGATTATATATTCGAGGAAGACGTTGAAGGCGCAATCGAATCTATCGAGGCAAAGATAGAAGATAACCGTCGCGAATACTTTGGCAATGATCAGATACTGGTACTTGGCTACCGCGCTGATGACGCAGCCGAAGACGATGAAGACGAGTTGGACATCACTGATGGCGAAGTAGTAGCCATCATCAAAGACGGCAAGATGGAATTTTAAGGAGGAAATGATCATGGCTTTTAACGCATTGACAACTTTTTTTGACGAGGACGCAACATTTACGAAGTACGCATTCGCCCAGCGTCACCCTTACTGGACTAACCAGAAGATTAGTAACTGGATTGCTGCGGATCGTCGCGTAGATGATTTTCCTGTAGGCTTTATCAGCGCACTGGCAGTAGATTTACACCAGCCACTCGAGCGGGTATACCAGCAGCTAGTAAGTTACGAAGAGCTGTATACACCGCAATACTCTGAAAGTGTGGGGAGTGTAGACAGCAATGGCGACTACAGAACCGATATGCCTGGGGATCTAGGCGAACTAAAAACAGCAGTGCAGGCTGCGAATAAATCTTTGCCATCGAAGCCAGGTGAGGCGGTACAGATTGTCGGCGGCGTGTTCGACCGTGACGGTGTTTTGAGCGATGGTCGGGTGTCCTTCCTGGCGTGGATGGATAAGAATGGCGTGTTACAACACAAATACGACAAAGGCGATCAACTGCCTGCAAGCGCCCACGAAGCTTGGACGAAAGGAATCGCGAGTTTGGAGGTCTAGCCGTGACAAAGAAAACACCCGGGATACAAAAGTTAAGCCCCACTAGATGGGTTGCCCAGTATACAAAAAATGGGCGTCACCATTATGTAGGAACTTTTGCTAGCGAACAGGACGCAGAGAGGGCTATCGTTGCACATCGAAACGGTGACCCAAGTGTTGCCGCGAAGCTGAGAATTTTAAAAAGTAAAGAATCGCATGCATTGCCCCATCGTCACTTGCCCAATATGCCAGTTGGTATTAGTCGCGGCCAATTAATCGATGGCACGGCATATTTCGTGGCCGATACAAGTATTAATGGCGTGACACATCGGGTTGGTACGTACAAGACCGAGCATGACGCCGTCGAAGGTCGCGACAAATGGATCAAGGAAAACGGAGCAATTGATGTAGAAGAACAGCGACAGCGTAATTTACGTGAGCGGTATGATGCCAAGCGAGTTGACGGTGTGGCCATGCAATTTTTCAAAGGCAAAAAGCCACGGAGCGACTCCACCACTGGGTACCGTGGCGTTGTAAAAAAGAAGGGACGATACTACGCGTGGATTACTGTGTCTGGGGAGCGTCATTATTCTGGTATGTTTGACACACCCGCCGAAGCATACTACAACGGGCGTCTGAAATTGGAGGCTGAATTTCTGCGTGGTCGATACTAATAGAAGCAGGAGAACCGGTAAAAACACCGGTAAAAAAATATTCAACGCTTTTATGACATTTATGCCGCATAAAAACACGGTAATTACTACGGCAAATACACCGGTATAATATCGTTTAAAAATATCTTTCGGGTGGTGGGTTTGAGTGAACGGGTGGCGCCGGTCTTGCGCCGAGTTGAAGCGAGGTGCGCTTTTGAGGCGCTGTGAACGCTCTGCCGAGCGCCAGTCGAGGCGTTCCCTGAACCACGGGGTTTTAGGTTTTGGTCTTCACGACAACTAGCAACGAGGCCCTCTTACAAAAAATGCAACTAAATTAAGTTGCATTACAAAAAGTACCGCTTTGTTAGTCATTTTCGTTTAATCTTGTATTTCTTTCGATACCTGATAAAGGTCGTTCGTTTAATGCCGGTATTACGGGCAATATCTACATCACTCATGCCCGTCTGATAGAGTTTAAAAGCATGTAGTAAACGGGGATCATCTTCGGCATATTGAGGTTTCCGACCATGATATTTACCCTGCTGTTTGGCAAGCGCAATGCCTTGTTGCTGACGCTCAATGATCCGCTTACGTTCGCTTTCAGCTTGATATTTATAGAGTTCAATGATCAAGTTGGTCATCAGTTGGCGTAAGTTAGGATCTGCAATCCCCGTCATGGACGGTAAGTTCAACACATCTAGGGTGGCACCTTTGTTCTGAATGGTGTTCATAATCTTAGTTAAGTCCTGGTTGTTTCGGCCCAAGCGGTCTAATTCAGTGACCATTACAATATCGCCTTCACGGATATAGGCCAACATATTCTGAAGCTCCGGCCGTTTGGTGTTAGCCCCACTTAACTTATCTGTAAATAGTTTATCAACGCCTTTTAAAGCCGCTAACTGTCGATCTAAATGTTGCTCCTTGGAACTCACACGCGCATAACCGATTTTAGCCATTTCCAATTCTCCTTTTGGACAGTTCTAATGAACACTTGTAATTCCTAGTATAGCACAGAAACAAAAAAGGCCATTAGGGTATACCCTAATGGCCTAATGACATTTTGTTGCTCTTGGTTGATCTATCTTCTTATTTGTTGCGTTTCTTCTTTCTCTGGTTGTTTCACTTCCGGATTATGCTTAGCAAAATCTTTTAACTGGTTCTGTGTACGGTTGCTTATTTCTTGGTGTACTTGTTTTAGTTGCTTTTCAGCTTGTTGGTTATTTTTAGCAGGGTCTTGTACTTGCTTTAGTAAATTTTTGTACTGTTGAGATAGGGTAGGGTGTTCTGGATCATTATTCTTTAAAATAGACTGATTAGCAGAATGAGGGTTGTTGTCATTACGTTCAATGTATTCATCTGCATAATAGCCATGTCCTAAGTCTTTTATAGCATTATTTGATTTTTCAATGTCCGCTACATCTTCCCATGTGGCAGTCTTTCTAAAATAATCAGCTTCTTTTTCTGATATATCTGAAAGGGTATAACTTTCTTGAACGGCGTTTTGTAAATTGTTGTTATAGAGTTTTTTAACGGCTTCTACTGGATTATCAGCTTTTACTACTAATTTTTCTTTAGCAATATCTTCAATTTTTTCAGTTATTTTGTTAGCTTTTTCTTGTTGTAAGCCTAATTGTTTGGTTAAGCCATCGCTAAGCTCAATCACTTTGTTGCTCACTTGCTGGATCTCACTTAAAGCACTATGGATCACGGCTTTATCTTTGGCCCAGGTGGCCACGTAACCGAGTGAGTAGTTGCTGGTATCAACGCCAATATTTTGCATGGCAACATACGCAACCGCTTCGGCTTGGGTTTCCTGATAGGCTCGTGGCCGATCTTTAAAGGCTGATTTTAAGCCGTGTAGCTGGCTATGCGCATATTCGTGGTATAACGTCTTTAGTTTCAAAGCATTGTCGGGCTCATCGCCACCAATGACGATTTCATTAGTGCTGGGTTGAAAATACCCCTTAGCCCCATTTAGCGTCGCTAAAGGCACTTCACTGATTTTAAGGTCGGTTTGCTGGTTTAGATAGTCCTTGAATGCGTTATACAAGCTTGTCACATTCTGATGATCCGCTAAATTTTCTTTGACAAAATCTTTAGCACTTAGGACTGGTTCGCCGCTTGTCTGTGATATGTCAAATACTGGAATATAGCGATAACCAACTATGGCTTTTTCTTCGGTCGTATCAAGCCTTTTCTGATCCTCTGGAGTTAGTTTTTTAATAATAGGGGCCGCAATCCTGATCCCTTTTTCTCCTTTATTTACTGATCGTTTAAAATCATTCTGCCATTTTTTAAAGCCTGCAACTTGGCTGGCACTTGGATTTTGAGAATAGATAAGGTCAATATTACGTTGGCTATACCGGTGAAACTTTGCTACGGTATCAAGATAACTTTTAAACTTTTCACTATCAGTTAAGTTCAAAATTTGCTGTTCTGCATTATCTACAAGTTGTTTCTTCCATTCTTCTGCTTCTTCTTTAGTTGGCATATTTAAACCTCCTCGGCGTCTACAAACTCTACAGAATTATCAATTTGGGGTAACTTGATAGATTGTGTGCCGTAAAGTGCTAAATATTCAGCATTCTTTTTTTGCCACGCAACTTGAATATATTTGCCATTACCCGCAACTTCTGATAGGTACTTATAACTGCTTTTATCCGTCAAAATAGGTAATTCGCTTGCTAATGCTTCCAGTTCATTTTTCATGATATATCCTCCTTCTTTTACAATTACACTCGTTGGTTAGGTTCACTTTTTGGTTTTTGAAAAGTAAACCTAACTGACGAGTTCACCAACCGAAACGTAGTGCAGGGCGGTAGGCAGGTTCTAATCAAAATCAAAACTTAATTTATGGCCGTCAAGCTTTAACTTGGCGTCAAACGACTTGCCTTTCTTGCTTTTGAACCCTTTTAGTTTGCTGGATTCACCCTTTGTAATTAATGCTTTAATGACCGTTTTGCCAAGGGTTTTGCCGCTCCATTTTTTAGGCAATGTAAATTTGCATGGCGGGTCTGCACTGTAATTCGTACAGCCGTAGAACTTGCCTTTATCAACAACTTTGCCGGTGTGACATAGCGGACAAGCCCCCAATTCAGCTTGCGCTTGTGCCTCGGCTTGAGCGGTTTGCTGTTGCTGTACTTGTTGTTGAACTTCGCCACTGTTCTGTAGCTGACTGGGCACGTCTGTTACCAGCTTCTCAATAAACTTTTTGATCTGCGCTAGAAAATTATCCTGGGTCCTTTCTTTAGCGCTGATTTGTTGTAAGGCTCTTTCCCACTTCGCGGTCATTTTGGGGCTAGTGAGTAACGGCTCTAATTCAACGGCCTTGCAAAGGGTCGTGCCTTGCGGCGTGACATGTAGTTGGTTCTTTTTGGTCTCGAGATAGTCTCGTTTCTTCAACACTTCTAAAATATTCGCCCGTGTGGCTTCGGTACCAATGCCTTCCACGTCTTTCAAAATCTCTGCTTCTTCTTCGTCCAGCGTTTTGCCGGCGGTTTTCATGGCCGTAACTAACGTGCCTTCCGTAAACGGTTTCGGTGGTGTCGTTTCCTTTTGAGGGACTGAAACGTCTGCTGTGACCGCTTGGCCTTGGGTGACGGCTGGCAAGGTCACTGGGGCCTCTTTAGTCGCCGTCTCATCAGCCAGCAAGGCTTTCCACCCGGACTTTAGGGGAACGCTTCCAGTGGCCTTGAAATCCGCTTGTGATACCTGCGTCATGATGGTCGTCTGCTCGTATTCATACGGCGCCGCGAACATCGCTAGGGTGGTTCGCAACACAAGGTCGTATACCTGCTGCTGTAATCGTGGTAGCTTCGTCAACTGTTCCTTAGTGGGGACGGTCTTCGTTGGGATAATAGCGTGGTGTTCCTGCACCTTTTTGCCATTGACGTACCTACTTTGAGGTTCCGTTTGGGGCAAAGACACTTCTTGAGAGACCAAAGACAGATACCGCGCCAAGTTCTGGCGCAGATAGGAAAACTCTTGATCGGTGATATATTGACTGTCCGTACGCGGGTATGAGAGTAGTTTTGCTTCGTACAAGTCTTGTACGGCCTTCAAAACATCAGCGGCGCTGGCATGGTAGCGTTGATTAATTTTGGTTTGCAACGCAGATAGCGAGAAAAGGCGCGGGCTGGCGCTCTTTTTGGCGGTCTTTTGGACGTCTTTAATGATCCCGTCTTGGGCCCCGTTTTTAAGGCCGTTTCCGGCCATAAAAACTTGTAAGCTTACTTTATCTGGAAACTTTTGCGTGGGGTCTAATTTAGCGACAAATTTTTGCTGTTCAGCGGCAATTTCCGCTTGAAGCTCGAAATAAGGTTCTGGTTTGAAGTTTTGAATGGCTTGATCGCGTTGATAAACCATATACAAAGTCGGTGTTTGTACCCGACCAATGGAGTACACGCCGTTCACACCAGCTTGTCGCAACAAAAGCGTGTACAACGGACTGCCGTTCATACCAACTAACCAGTCGCTGATCTGGCGCGTTTGAGCTTCCTTAAACGCTGGATAGTACGTCCAACCATCTTTGAGCGCCTTAAAACCCGTCCTGATGGCGTCACTTTCTAGTGAATTGATCCATAGGCGCTTAATGGTTTTGCTTTTGAGATTAATCTTGGCTTGGTTCATGATTGACCACGCAATATTTTCACCTTCACGGTCACTGTCCGTGGCAACAATAATTGTGTCGGCTTTCACCAACCAATCTTTAACGATTTTAAACTGGGTCTTTTTGTCGGTTGGGACGACGAACTGGTAGTGATCTGGGAAAATCGGAAGATTTGCTAACGACCAGTGTTTGTATTTTTCATCGTACTTTTCCGGCGCGGCTAACTCGACCAAATGCCCGAACCCAAAGGTGACAATCGTGTCCGGCGACAAAATGGGGTCACTCACTTCATAGTAGCCGGTCTTCTTAGTGCTATGGTCAAACGCGTCAACATAAGCGCGTGCTTGACTTGGCTTTTCAGCTAAAACAACCGTTGTCATGAGCGTTCACTCCTTATGATTCAATTTTTGTTCTAATTCTTCTTTGCCTTGGTTCGCACTATCCAACCAGGCTTGTTTTCTAAGTGCTTGCATGTCTTCTTGTTTGACCTGCTCATAAGCCTGTTGACGTTCCTTTAAGCAATCTTTGTAAGCTTTATGTTCACTTTTAGCTCCGCTTCTTAGAATCATGACTAGGCCACTGCCACCCACTAGCAAAACGATTACTTCAAGCCACAGGTAAGCTAAAACTTCATATAGAACTAGCAAACCTCCCATAACGATGACGAACCATTCTAGTGATCGATACAGATAGTAGAAGATCAAGTGGTCAAGTGGATTTCCTTTAAAAACATTGACATGCGAATCAACTCGCCACTTCGTTTTTATTTTTTCTCGCCACTTCATTTAAGTAACCCCCCTTGGCCTAATGCTTCATTCTATTTTTAAGCATTCTCATGGCACCGGTTAGCCCACCTTTGGTAGCGCCAGTCGAACTCCAAAAGTCCTCGACAGCTTTCGGTGTATGCAATACTAGCCAACCCATACCAATCGATAAAGCAAAAGCTCCAATTCCGTTGCTAACCCAATGGGTAACTCCCCAAACACATAGGGTCATTGAAAGAACCTGTGAGAGCATAGAAGCGTTTAGATAAATTAGCTTTTTCCACCAAGTGCTACTATAATCCCAAGTCTCGGTTGCGATACTGATGGCCGCAAACGGAATGGTTAAATAAAACCAGGCCATATCCGCCATAAAAATACACATTTTGAAAAAGAAGAATACAGTCACGATCGCAAAGAATCCTAATAGGATTAGTGACATAACTGAACCAATAGCCAATGTACCAGCTATATTTTTTGAACCGGTAATCATTGAAGCCGTATATTTACTATTCATTGAAAACATAAATTTACCGAGCGGAAACACGATTGCTTTCAGTAAAAATCCTTGTAAAAAGACCATGACCGGAATTGCGGCGGCTGATTTAAGACTGTCCATCACAATATTGGCCCAAGTAACATCGGTACTTTCATCGGCCTCTTTTAGCAAAGTCCCAATGATTCTTCCTAGGACAACTACGACTACTAAGGACGTCGCAAAAGTAAGAAAGATTGCATACCATTGGTCTAGGACGGATTCGTGTTGATCAATTTGATCAAAGATCGCGCGACAGCCAGAAGTCATAAAATTCATAATGGCTGTAAAAACGCCCTTAACCCAGTCATTAATTGCTTCTGAAATTTTATCGCCTAAGAAACTTGCTAAAACTGGGTGGAAATAAAGACTTTTCATATTTTAGCCTCCTTTTTAATCATTAACCCAACATCTTTTTGTGCCTTACTTTTAAGTCTTGATCCATGCTATCCTGTAGATTTTCTTCTTCATCATCAGTTGTCTGATCAGCTTTTTTGACCTGGTGCTGTGCTTTAACTGTCTGATTCCACTTATCTACCTTATTCTTAAAGTTGGTTTCCTGGCTGGCTTCTGGTTGGCCTTGATACTCGTTTTGTGACAAGTTAACTAAATGATCGGCTCCTGGAAATAGTTTAAATTGGAACGCTTTTGTCGCTTTGACTGGTCGCGCATTACTAAAGATTAATAAGCTCTGATCTTCGGGCATACGCATAATTTCATCGGGTGTCATGAGCGAACGGCTCGTATAGCTGTAACTATCGCTCTTGCTGTGGCTTTCTTCCTTGCTATGACTGGTACTCTCACTACCGGTTTCCACTTTTACGGTTGATTTTCCTAACAGATCACTAAAGTATTTAGCGGTCACGTCATTAGCGGCATTTAAGCAAATTTTAACGGCATGGTTACCTAAGATGCTCTCGGCCTTATCCTTGCCATACAAGGCTTGTAGTTGGGTTAAGGTCTGACAAATGGTCGTCACACCAATGCCATATCCCCGACACGTCGCTAAGAACTCCTCATACTTGGGAAACTTCCCTAAATTGACAAATTCATCAAGGATAAAGTCAACTTGGTGGGGCAATTTAGCGTGATGATCGGCGGCTAATTTGTATAATTCATCAAACAATTGTGAGAAAAACAGATTGATGAAGCTTTCATAAGTGTTATCCATGACGGGGATAATCACGTATAGCACCACTTTGTCATTGCCAATCTCTTTTAAATCAAAATCCGAAAAGCTGGTAAAGTCGGCCACTTCTTGATCGACGAACTTCGAAATGGTCGCCAACAAGCTTTCAATAATGCTGGCTTTCATTTCCCCCTTGGCCTTTTTGAACCCTAACTCATAAGCGCGTCTTGCTGGATCAGTCATGGTTAAATCAAGAAACAAGGTGTCTAACGGACTATCTGCGCCCTTTTCCTCGGCCTCCACATCGTTTTCTTGTAAGACTTGCGTTACACCGGCCAAATTCCTTTGGTCGGGCGCACGGTGGTTCATCACAAACAGGATCAACGCTTTTAAAAGTTGTCGTTGGGTACTGAACCACACGTCTTTCTTACCTTCGGCATTTTCGCTTTGCACGATCTTGGTCGCAACGGTTTCGGCTTGAATATCGCGCTGAATATAATCAAAGGGGTTGTAGCGATCACTGTGCGCCATGTTCGCGAAGTTGACGACATGCACTTGATAACCCTGGGCTAGTTTGATACCGGCCGTCTTTTCGTATAATTCACCTTTCGGGTCAGTTACCACAATGCTGTTCTCCGTTTCGTTAAACAGGTTGGTAATGACGACTGACTGGGTCTTATATGACCCCGGGCCCCCGACCACAAAGATATTCCGGTTTGGTTTGGTGCTGTTATTCTGGTAAACAATCCGTTTATCCACGATCCCTAAAATTGTCCCGTTCATTGTATAACCCCCTAGCTACGCCTTATCAGCTAACTGGTAATCTTCATCAAGTTTGGCTTTAAGCGCGTTTGCTAATTCAACCTGTACATACTTGGTCTCTACGTTATTTGGGTCATTATTAATCGCGTGGGCTGGTGGTAAGTGTTTGCTCAAATCAAGGTAAACATCTACCAAATATTTCAATTCAGACAAGTACATGGACTGCGTGTGAGTGGGGAAAGACAACTGACCAGGTAATGGCTGTTGAAGCACCTGTTTAGCCTGAATCGCGGCTAAGTCATCTAATGCGAGTGCTTTTGATTCAGGCAGTTGCCCAATCGCTGACACCCATTCTGATATTGCAATTAGTAGATCGGCTTCTGCACGAGTATAAGAATTTTTAGTTACGTAGTTTTCTTTTGTCATTTTAAATTCTCCTTTTCCGGTTTCGTTTCGGATTGACTTTTATCGATGAGCATTTTGACGGCCTCTAGGTCAGTCATCGTATTGAAGGAAGTAGTTAAGTCCTTAGGACTGATACTAAAATAATGGTCACTCAATTCTTTTAGATCACCCCAGGTCGCACTCCCATGAGTTTCAGTATCTGCGGTTTCCCAAGCTTTATGCTTGCTGTTCCGTTTCAAGGCAAAATAGACGGTGTATAGGACCACAGCGATACTGACGATAATTAATACCGGGTTCTTTTGCCCCAAATACAAACTGTAATAATGCCAAGGGTGTAAGACTAACTGTTTTAACACCGTTGGCATATGATCCGCAAATGCCAACTTATAGCGGGACAAGGCCATGACAGAGCCAGCTAAAATCTCTGCTAAATACAAGCCAATAATTAGCGTTAGTAGGTACAGCCAACTGGCTTTAACGCTGTTTAATAATTTGTCTTTCATCTAATCACCTACTATCTGTTTAATTCTTTGTTGGTTGGTACCGGTGTACCGTTGCTTACCATAGATCAAGGTTGGGACTGACGTTAATTGATATTGCTGAATGTAGTGCCGATTCTGCGGTTGGTTCATGTTAATCAAGACGATGTTGTGACTGATTGCGTTGTGCCAATAAATTTGATGGAAAATAGACTGACAATCCGGGCAATCATCGCGATAGAAGAACAACACTTTTTTAGGGTGCTTAGCCAGCGTCACGATTGGCCGCTGTTTTTCCACGTGATTCACGTATTGATGACTAGCAAAACCACTAACGGCTAAAACCACCACGATTACCGCTAGGGCCTTACCAACCCGCTTAATTAAGGTCACTGGCTTTAAAGCTACTACCTAAATTTTGGACTGCGGTGATTCGATCCGTGGTGGTATCGAAGGTCACCTGATAAAGTACCGTCGCCTTTTGCCAGTCGTTGTCGCCACTCTTACTTTCGTAACTGACAACGGCCAAGCCTTTCATATTTTGCCCCTGCTTACTTTGCGTATACAGGTTCAGTTGATTTAACTTAGCTGAAACACTATTGCTATCACCATACGTGCCTTTGTTTGAAAAGTATTGCTGATATAGCTTGTCGGAAATCAAGTCTTTCACGCCATCTTTACGCTGACCGTAGGTCTTGGGCTTGAAGTTATTCATGACCTCAAAGAACTTGGTGACCACCGTATTAAAGCTAAGTTCAGCCTGACTTTTGTCTTTATTATTTTGGTAGGTCTTATAACTATCAATTTGAGCGCTCAATAACTGCTTTTGTTGATTAGTTTTGGTTAATTGCCGGCTAACTTGTCGCTTCTGTTGTTGTAAGCGACTGATCTGTTGTTGTGCCTGCTTAATTTGGCTATGCTGATAGGCATTCGCCCCTAATGACATGATTAAGATCAAACTACCAAGCGCAATACTTAAAACCATGCTGCGTTTCATTTACTCGTCCTCCTTACTTCTTGATTGGCCGGGCTAACGTCACATCGCTACCGTTCAATAAGCTATAAAACGCGGTGCCAAATGTGCTTTCGTTAACCTTGTCGCCTACACCACCCTGCTCAATGATTTTGGTGGCTTTGCCTTGCCACTTGTCTAACAAGATTGCGGTGTGCCCATTGTTCCCGGCCCCGGCACCTTGATTAACAATCACAATATCGCCGGCTTTGGCGTCATTTTCACTGATTTGTTTCAAATACTGATGACTGCCTTTGGCGTCACTTGCCATCGTACCGGTAAACCAGCCCATGTTGGCCGGTACCTTGTAACCAGCTTTATTAAGCGCTAACCAGACAAAGCCTGAACAATCGGTTCCACCGGTTTTGTTAGGATTCTTTAAATCGCTACCTAAATCAGGGCTAGGGTGGGTTTGCACATAGTAGAAGTCACCCTTCATACTTTCCGCATTTTTGACGATACTCCCACCGGAATAGCCCGGGTCACTATCACAACCTAGTTCGGTCAGATCTCCTGAACTCGCATTGTCTAAGGTGTTTCCGGCCACTGGATCACTCGCACCCAACACGGAATACCAGTGATCGGCATATCCGTATCTTTGGCTTAGATACCATTGTTCCGGGTTCTTACTCATGCCTTCATAATCCATTAACCATTCTTTCGTCGCTTTGTGCACATCTGTATATTTAAATATCTGCTTGTTTGACGCATAGTAACTACTGTTCAATTCTTGATCGAGATAGTCCAACTGCACGCCGAGATTCGTCGCTGGTTTGTTTTCTTTGTGGGCTAAGTCTTCCAGCTTATCCTTTCGACCTCCTAACCACTGGGCTAAGCCCGTGGCCCCGGAACTTGAATTAACCGAATTGGGATCAAGGCGACTTTCCAGTTGTAAAACACCTAAAATTCCAGCGGCCGCTTGTGGGGTCGCACCATATTTTTGTTTCCAGTGCGCATAGATATTTTTGGCATTTTCTGTCATGCTCTTACTATCTAATTGCGTCTCTGTGGTGGTTGAGTTATCACAACTGTTTTCTTGTAGCTGACCAGTAACCGCGGCAATCAGCAAGACGATTAGCAGAATGGCACCGCCCACAATATAAGCAATCAACTTCCACTTCTTTTTCTTATATTCGAAAGACAGTACTTGCATTTAATCACCCACTTTGTGCTTGGCCTGATCGACTTGTTTTTGCGCTGCTGATTGGTCATTCTGCGCATTCTTTAAGTCCGACTTGGCTGAATCCACCTTCTTGTCTTTGTCCTTATCTTTACTGCCATCAATCTTGTTGGCGTCATCTAACTTCTTTTGGGCGTCGCTAACTTCATTCTTAGCGGAATTGAGACTTAATAGCGCTTTGAGATACTTGGCTTTAGGGCTGTTCACGCCGGCTAATTTGGTTTGGACGGTCTGGGCGTCTTGCGTATCGTTATGGGCTAGGAAGGCTTGTCCCATTCTCAATAAAACATCAGCGTTCGTTGTAAAGGATAATTGGTTATTGAGCGTATTGGTGTCGTAGTTAACGATGGCTTTTTCCAGCGCCAATTGGTCTTTTTGCTTGCTTGTCGCCTTAGTTGGCAATTCCCACTTGGCAACCTGCCCGCTATCCTTGTTGGCATAAGCCGTGTTGACAACCTTATTCAACTGGCTTGGATCAACCTTTAAAGCTTGCTGGTACTGACCATGCTTTAAAAAGACATTGACTTGCTTAGTTGCAGGGTAGCCGGCCCGTTGCATATCTTTTTGCGCTTCCGACCACTTCCGATCATTTAAAGCAGTTTGAATTTGGCCGCTATATTTTAATCGCGTGACCTGGGCTTGGTTCTGGTTAGCTAAGCTTTGATACTTTCTTTCGTCACTTTTATGGACTAAGCCAACGGCCAAAACGGCCACAATCGCCACTCCGGCCACGCTCAACCATAAACGTTGTTTGGTTTTCTGCTGGGCCGTTTCAACTTCCTGCCATTCGTGATAGCTCACAAAGTCCTCAATGCTGTTAACCACTTCCGTTAACTCATTTAACGACGTAGCTTTAGCTACTTGTTGTAAATAGTCATCCGGGTGTTTAGCTAGGGCTTCTTTAGGATTGCTTAGTAGCCGTTCATAGGGCGTCCCCGTCAAGCAAAATAGAATCAGCGCTTTGTATTTGGCTAAATTGCTATGTTTGTCATCATAAGGCATGAGTTCATTGGCGCGATAGGCGTACCAAACATGTTGCATGGGGTAATACCACAGATTAGCTGGATTTAACGCAATATGATACTGGCTATCAGCAACCACATTTTGCGCCATGATTTCTTTCGCAATGGCCGCCCGGATTGCCTTATTCTCATGTGGTAATTCCTTTAATGATCTGACCTTATCTGGCAAGGTATAAGTTAAAACGACCTTTTGATCTTGCTCAACCACGTTAACCAACTGCAAGAAATTGGCATCAGGTTGCTTTAATTCGTTTAGCTCACTCAACTGGTCATATCGAAACTGATTGTGATTGAGTTCAAGGATTAACTTGTTTCCTTGCCGCCTGAACGTCCCAACCTCGATATTCAATAACTGATTTGATTTACTCATTTAAAGCCCCTCCTTCCTCCTCGGTGGTGGTCAAAGCGTCAATTTCACTTGGCGTCAACACCACGCGCTTTTGATAATCCGGTTGAATGGCGGTCTCACGGTGATATTTTTCCTGGTAAGCTTCGGGATCAATTAACCGCAATTCTTCTTCGGTCAACTCGACGCGCATAAAGGCACGTTGACTGCCATAAATCATCAGTGCTTCACCTTGCCGGCGGCGCTCCAATAATTTCTTTTCTTTATCGGAGAACGTCATTCTCAACTTAGTAATCACATCATCAACGCCTTTACCGTCAAGTCCAAAGAACACTTTGGTGTAGGAGTTCCCAATAATGGCTTCACCAATGTTCTGCCCGGTATCTGTCGTGCCTTCAATCACATCTTGAATTTGCTGCGTTCCGGCAATGGCTCCGGCATTGTACTTTCTAAACCGCTTGTATGCTTGGTGGAAAAAGGTTGCGGCCGCTTTGTGCAAGGTCAAAAAGTGAAATTCATCAACAAATAACTTTTTGCGAGTATGACGGTCTTTAGTTATTTCGTCCCATAGATATTGAAAGGTATTTAAGTAGGCCGCCGATTGGACTTCCTGTTCACTTTGCAGGGGCTTTAAATCAAAGGAAATGATTTTCCCTTTTAAGTTAACGTTGGTGTGGCCGTCAAATAGGCTGTTAGAACCATGGGTATAACTACCTAAGATGTAGTAGAAGTCTTTAACCCGATTGAACTTGTCGGCGTCCTTATCAGCCAGTTTTTCCAACTCGTCATAAACATTGGATAAGGTCGGCCACTGATCGTCTTTAATTTCTTTTAAGCGGCTATATTTCAAAATGCCACTGTTGACGTAAGCTTGTTTAACGACATCATCAAGGATTGCCAGTTCAACTTGGGTAATCCCGGTTTTAAGGACTTCAAAGAAACCTTTCAGACGTTGAATTTTATCTTTTACCAATTCATCAAGATTTGTTACGGCTTCATCAGCACTCAAAATTTCCTCGGAGAAAATTTGGAGCGGGTTAATTTTGTACTTAGCATTGGAAGTTAAGTGCAAGACTGCCCCACCTAGGGCTTCGACAATCTTGGTATATTCGTTTTCCGGATCAATAATGTAGATTTGATAGTCTTGAATGGCGTAGCGTAGGATTTTCTGAATCATATAGGTGGTTTTACCAACCCCGGAAGTCCCGATAATGACTTGATTTTGATTAAGGGTCTTGTTGCGATCCAACATATCTACGGCAATTAAGCTGTTGGTATCTTTGTTAACCCCTTCAATATCGCTTCTCGGCTTTAAGTCCAGAATTTCGGCGTCGTCAAAGGGAAACATGCTGCTGGCGACTTCGGTATTACTCTCTTTATAGGTGTAATCCCCCATGAGGTTCTCGTTAATTGGCATGGTTGACCAAAATGCTTGGAAAGTCGCTTTAACGGGCACTAAGGGCTTCATTTGCAACTTAATCAACGTATTCTTAACGTTTTCGGTTAAGTCGTCTAGCTCTGTTAAACTATTGGCCCGCAGATAAACCAGCATATGTTGGTACACAAATGTGGTAGAATTATCGAGGTATTTATCTAGTTGCATGTTGGCTGAATCAATATAATTTTGCAGAATCTTCTTTTTATACGGGTCGAACGTATTGAGCTTCTGTGCTTCCTTATTTTGAATCGTCTTCTTGTAATAGGTAATCATTGAATTGTTACTGGCGCTGTCGATATATTGCACAATATCGATAACGCCTTTTTTACGCTTCAATTCTGACAACCAGTTACCATAAACTCGTTTTGGATAGTCAGCAATCGCTAACACCCGAATAAAATTTTCGCCCGACTGGACGTAGGTGGGGTACTGTTCCCAACTGAACGGAAATAGCGAATGCAAGCTATCGCGATCAATCAGCTTGGTAAAGTCTTCAACCTCCGGTTTATGCTTGTTAACTGCTGGTTCACTATTTTGCTGACTTTCTTTCTTGGTTGGCATAAATAAATCAATGACCTTATCACCAAAACTCATACTGTTGCCTCCTATCCATTAAAATTGATCAAGTTCTTTAAAATCTCTTGGACTTCTTGACTAGTCAACACTTTGGCCGTCACATCAAAGTCCGTTAACGCATTTTCAATGTCTCGTTTAACCTGTTCGATCTTTTCGTCTAAATGAGTGACGGCTAAGTTTAAGCTTTTAACGCTCTTGTCTTTAATCGGTACCTTAACGATTAGCAGATGTTGCTTAGTTGTCATGTTTTTGGATTCCTGGACTTTAGTAAAGTGGTCCAAATAACTGGCTATGAGTTGGATTTTGAACTGTTGCTCCGGGTGGCCTTTTTGTAAGGCGAGATACCGCCGTTTGAGACCATTGAGATAAGCCGTCATATTGACGGGAATCGTCGGTTCTAAGAACTGTAAGGTGTCATCAACCCCTTCACCTAAGGTACTCATGAGAAACGCGCCATAGTCCTCAAAAACGTCCTGTTGTTCGGTTTCATTAAGTAGATCAAGGTTGATCCCACTAACTTCCAAAATACCGACCAGATTACCAGTTTTGGTAACTTCATAATTACCGTACATACCTACGACCAAGCTCATATCATCAATGGTTTGTTTACCGCCGTTGATCTTCGGTGGTTGGTAATCCCAATCTAGTTTCGCTGATTTATTGGCGGTTTTGTTCTTCTTCAAACGCATTTAGTTCACCTCGCTTCTTCGGTTTTAAATAAAACAACTTTTGGCTATTGGCATAGCGGCGTTTTAAGTTAAAGTTATCCCGCACTTTAATATTCTTCCGCGCCGCAACTGGCCGAATTGTTAAAATAGCCATGACAATCGTCATGGCTAAGACAACAATCACTATTTTTATCAGGACTAAAATCAGACCATAGGGTGGGATCGCAATAAAAATTAAACCCACTAGTCCTGCCAGCGCCGCATAGCCAAAATCCTTCAAGGTGTAGTCTTTCCAGATCCCGTAATCTTTATCTACGTTCTCTGGGAAGATAAATTCTTTTCCTTTCTTCATTTGGCAGGCTCCTTTTTAAATTAGGTAAATAGACTGTAAACCCAAGGTAAGATCCAGATAATGGCCGCCGCCAAGGCAACTAAGCCAGCTACTCGACCAACCGCGTGGTAAACTTCTGATTTCTCTCGCGGATCGTCTGCGTCAGGCATTCTTTTGATGATAATAAATAGCGCGACACAAATCCCAACTAAAACGACCAATCCGGTTAAAATACCTTGAATCGTCTTACCAGCGCTGGTTAGCTTGCTTTTAACTTCGCCACCGTCCGCCGCCAAAACAACCTGGGCGTTCATTAAGCCCAAATAAATTGCAGTAGCTCCAGTAGTTGCTAACGCTTTTACTTTGCTGAACTTCATGTTATTCCTCCTTCCTATCGTCTTCTGATGTTCGTAATTGAATTTGTTCTGCTTGCGTTTCTTCTGGCTCACGCTGATAGAACTTGTTCAATTGTTCCTCGGCAATTTGCTGGCTTGGTAACGGATCAGTGGCTAATTTAACGCGACCATTTTCGCTCGTGGCTAAGTAATACTCCTTTTCTGACTGACCTAGCTCTTGGGTCTCTAAGACATGTAGATTATGTTCGTAACGGCCTAAGGCGTTATCAACTTCTAAGCCATAGAAGCCTAAGAAGCCTTCCAAGAAGCTCTCACCAAAAAAGGTCATTTCATTTTTGATTTGCTTATATTGATGAGTTGGCTTATCACTAACTAGCTTTTCAGTTTTTTTAGCATTTTGACTGTCTTGATGGCGATTAAACCAGCCACTAAGTTTTAATGGCGGCGTTTTTAGCTGACGTTTAACCGTCTTCTTCATCATTGCTCGGCGAACTTCGTCGATTGGCTGGCCGTCTTGATCTAAAATTGCTTGTAGCTGTTTTGGATCAGTCAATGCTTGCTCATCATCAACCACAATCGCCTTTTGATCATCATGAACTAGCTTGCCATTAATGCCTTGCCAGCTTTCTACTTTCATTGGATCACCTCCTTTAAATCAATCGGGATAATTGTTCTCTGGACGTTCCCCTAACCCGCCCGGTAAAATGGACTGTTAGGAGGGTGACACCTAGAAGCTGCGATTCTAGGTGCTGATCCCCGTTAGCACCTTTATTGCTGACGAGGACGCCCTCTTTTTTTGATTGTTTCTTTATCCATTCAATGCCTTCCAATGAAATTAATTTAACTGTGCCGGTTTCCATTAAATATTCTTCGGGCATGCTATTTGGGTGCCGCCTTAACCATAAGCTTACATATGATCGGTCATGCCCTAGCTTGATACCGGCTTGGGATAAACTAATCCATTTGTTTTGTCTTGCCACATGCAGGTAACTCCTTTCTTAAATGATTAGCTTAATTATAGCACCAATTGAACACATTTGTGTACATTTATTTTTACATTTTGATTACAAGTGCATACCCCCATCTTCATGCCGGTTCCGGGTTTGGTGTTGCCGTTGCTTTTTCGTCATTTCCCACTCGGTCTCTTTTAAGCCACGTAGTTGCTGCTTTCTTAGATAGTCCGTATTTTTCGCATATAAAATGGTCATTAAGGCTTCGTCCAAAATATTCATCAGATAATTTTTCGGGCTAGTTGGGTGGTAATTAATGGCCTGATAGTCCTTAACTTGAGCTTGCTTATATTGATCAAACCGTGTTGTCTGTTGTTTCAAACGGGCTTGCACCATTTCAATTTGTTGGTGATCCAACTTAGGATCTTGGCCACATTCGCCGATAAACAGTTGCCGGGTGCCATCATGTTTTAAGACCCGTTGCAGTCGATGATCCTGAATATCTTTTAATTCCATTTTACCTAACAGGTAATTCAAACCAGCTTGGTGTTGCTGACTAGTAAAGACTACCGGTGGCTGCTGTTGCAATTGACTAAGATCATTGGCGCTTAATGGCTTTAATTCTGGATCATAGTAAACCACAGCCGTATAAATTTGCTCCTTGTCAATCGTCTCTAGCTTATCGAGGTCACTGTCCGGAAAAGCAGTCGTTAGAATGCTGTCGTATTGGGTTTGCACCACGGCTTTAACTTCCCGAATGACCCGTAAATCTTTCACCGCTTTAGAAATGAATTCGAGTTCGTTAGGCTCATAAGCGGCTAGTATGCCCCGATCAGTATGCTTCAAATCGTCTAACTGGTGACCATGTTTGGCTAGCACCGTGGTTAATTGCTTCTCAATTGTTTGGGCTTGCTGATTAACTAACTGCCAACTGGTATATGGCCGCTTGGTAAACGTCAATAATTGCTGGGTTAATAAGTCGTTTCGAATATCCGCTAACCGTTCTGCCAATTCGCTACCTTTGAAAATCGTTTGTTCACTATTAGTTTCTTTAATCAGTTCCCGACGTTCAGCCGCGGTTGTCTGTTCAAAATTAAGTTCCGGATAAAGCTTTTTCGTTGCTCGTTCCACCACTTTATTTAACAACTGATTAGCTTGTGCTAGTGATGTCGTTTGCTGGTCAATGGTCAGCAGTTGCTTAGTTACATCTTCACCAACGGCATGTTTAATTAATAAGCTGTTTTTCCAATTAAACAGCATGCGCTGTTTATCGTCTAAATGCTCTAAATCGACATAGGTTTTCAGTTGTTGACTTAGGTGGCTAATCGTGTGCTTTTCGGAAAATGATAACTCGTCAGTTAATGCGTCAAAATGTTCATGATTTCGGATCTTTTCGTTAATATTATGATACTTAGCTTGAGTGCTTCTTTGTGCTCTAACTTGTTGATTAAATGCTTTTCTGTTTTGTCGTTGACTGTTAATGCCTTCGTGTTGGGTAGGTGTCTCTTGAATTTCTTGATCGACAAATGATTTTTCGCTAATTCGATCGGGAATATTTTTTTGTGCTAAAGACTGATTAACACTTGTTGCCCAATTATGCCGCCACTCATTAATTTTTTCCTTTTTATCCCAATCAACTAACCAAATTTTTCTTTGTTTTGGGAACCCACTTTTAGTTAGAAGTTGCTTTCCATTTTCATCTTTAATGTACTGCGTTTTTGCCTTTAATCCCCAAGTACCATCGGGGTTAAATGGCCGATTGGTTAACATCACGTGTGCGTGTGGATTATCTGGGTGATCTCTATGAATTGCCACATCAGCTACCATACCTTGATCGACAAAATTCTCTTGCACGTATTTAGTTAATAATTTTTTCTGTTCATCTTCGCTTAATTCTACCGGTAAAGCTACGTTAAACTCTTTTGCATACCGTGAGTTTGATTTACGATCTTTCTTTTCAACTTCATTCCATAACTTCTCCCGATCACTCGCCCATTCCGGTGCATTTTTTGGCGTCAAAATAAAGCTTTCTGGCATGACTGACCGAGCATAAAAATAGCTTCGACCTTCTTTTTGATCGAATAACTTTTCACCACTTCTATAACTTGCTCCAGCAATTGCGCTTCTTCCTTTTCCCGCACTGATATTACTAAAGCTCATGTGAAAAATTGCCATGTCGGTCACCACCTTTCTTTGGGTTTATGGGTTTGACTTTGTTGTCGCCATCGGCGACTTCTAATACAGGTTTTTGGGGGTTAGCACAACATAGAATTCATTCTATGTGTAAGTGCGCATTGACCTCGTTTCACTCGGTCTGCTGATTCTCCTGAATTTACTTTTAGTGTATGCCTTCCGCTTCGCTATTTCAACTTTTATCCTTTGACTTAACGTTTCCCTTATGATATAGTGTCGGTGATTATTTATAATATGATTGGAGGGATCGTTATGTCTCAAAGTAACTTAGAAAAACAAGAAGCT
>OBWV01000670.1_pt1 | contig 26717 bp, 20 predicted proteins | sample 1495351 | NCBI WGS metagenome assembly OBWV01 (sample SAMEA2580122, study PRJEB22360) | human gut metagenome | biome: human gut; feature: human-associated habitat; material: faeces | place: Denmark | collected 2008/2010 | reverse complement strand
GTCGCAATGGCCAAAGTGCGGCCATCACGCCCAAGGCCGCTTACACTCCGACTTCTCCCGCGCTGGTTCGCGCTCACACACAAGGAGGAATTGGTGCATGACTGTAGCAACGCATTTTTATCAGTTGTTTCAACCGAAACATTACGATCTTTACTTGGATATTAACCGGGAGACGAAGAAGATTTCCGGGAAGACGACGATTACCGGTGATGCCAAGCAAACCGAAATTGCGGTTCATCAGAAGTATTTGACGGTCAGTGCGGTTCAGGCTGACGGCAAGGATGTTCCGTTTACGGTGGATGATCCTGCCGAAGCGGTGCGGATTACTTTGCCGCAAGCTGGCAAGGTGACGTTGACACTGACGTATACTGCACCGTTGACGGACACCATGATGGGTATTTATCCTTCTTATTACGAAGTGGACGGGGTTAAGAAGCAGATTATCGGGACCCAGTTTGAAACAACGGCTGCACGTCAGGCGTTTCCTAGTGTAGACGAGCCTGAAGCCAAGGCGACGTTTGATTTAGCAATTAAATTTGATGAACATCCCGGTGAAACGATTATCAGTAACATGCCGGAAGTTCGTGAAGAAAATGGCGTTCATTATTTTGACACCACGGTTCGGATGTCGACTTACCTGATCGCCTTTGCATTTGGTGAATTGCAAAATAAGCAGACAACCACCAAGAGCGGCGTTAAAATCGGGGTTTTTGCTACCAAAGCACATCAACCTAATGAGCTTGACTTCGCGTTAGACATTGCCAAGCGCTCGATTGAATTTTACGAAGACTTTTACCAGACCCCTTATCCACTTCCGCATTCCTGGCAGTTGGCGTTGCCGGACTTTTCGGCTGGCGCGATGGAAAACTGGGGGCTTGTCACTTATCGGGAAGCGTTGCTGACGCTGGATCCGGACAATACCTCGCTGGAAACCAAGCAGCGGGTTGCTACCGTTATTGCGCATGAACTGGCGCATCAATGGTTTGGTGATTTGGTGACGATGAAGTGGTGGGACGATCTGTGGTTGAATGAAAGTTTCGCCAACATGATGGAATATGTTGCGGTTGATGCCTTGCAACCGGACTGGCATATTTGGGAAACATTCCAGACACTGGAAGTACCAATGGCGTTGCAACGTGATGCAACGGATGGGGTTCAGTCAGTTCATGTTCAAGTAGAAGATCCGGCTGAAATCGATTCGCTTTTTGACAGCGCGATTGTGTATGCAAAAGGTGCGCGGATGCTGGTCATGGTACGTTCCTTAATCGGTGATGATGCGTTGCGGGCCGGTTTGAAGGCATACTTTGAGGCCCATCATTTTGGCAATGCTGCCGGTGCTGATTTGTGGGCAGCTTTGGGTAAAGCGGCTAAGTTAGATGTCGGCACCATCATGCAGTCATGGCTGGAACAACCAGGCTACCCAGTGGTGACAGCAGCGGTGGTTGATGGCAAACTGACCTTGTCCCAGCAACAATTCTTCATTGGTGCAGGCAAAGATGCAGGCAGGCAATGGCAGATTCCGCTCAATAGCAATTATGCTGCCGCACCGCAGATTTTTGCGGATAAGCAGGTAACCTTGGGCGATTACACCCAGTTGCGCGAAGCAAGCGGTCAACCATTCCGTGTAAATGTGGGCAATAACTCGCATTTCATCGTGAAATACGACGCCACCTTACTCGCCGATATTTTGGCGCATCTTGACCAACTCAATGCGATTGATCAGCGGCAGGTACTTCAAGATCTACGGTTATTGGCTGAGGGTCGGCAAAATGCTTATGCCGACATTGTGTCGTTGCTGCCGCGGTTTGCCCAGAGTCACAGTGCCATCGTCATCAACGCCTTGTATCGGGTGGCCAATGACTTAAAACAATTCGTCAACCCGGATTCAGCCGAAGAAACGCAGCTGAAAACCTTCTTCAACCAACTCAGCGCCGACCAGTTCAAGCGCCTGGGCTGGACACCAAAAGTCGGCGAATCCAATGATGATCAATTAACCCGTCCTTATATCCTAAGCATGGCGTTGTATGCTAAGAATAAAGACGCCATTGCGCAAGGTCACGATCTATTTACGGCAAATAAGGATCACCTGCTTCAATTACCGGCCGATGTGCGGATGTTTGTCCTTCAAAATGAAGTGAAAAACTTCGGCAGTGCCACCTTGTTCGATCAGTTGTTAACGGCGTATAAGCAGACAACCGACTCAAGCTACAAAGCCGATATTCTTGCAGCGTTAACCAGCACCCCGGATGCCGCGTTAATCGCTAAAATTGTGGATCAATTTGAAAATGCCGACACCATTAAGCCGCAAGATTTGCGCTCATGGTTCCGCGGCGTCTTGAGCAACCACGCCGGCGAACAAGCAGCATGGGATTGGGTTCGCAACGAATGGGCTTGGCTTGAAAAAACGGTTGGCGGCGACATGGAATTCACCACCTACATCACCGTTATCGCCGGTATTTTCCGCACCACGCAACGACTCGATGAATTCAAGAAATTCTTCGAGCCAAAACTACCGACACCTGGCCTAACGCGGGAAATCACCATGGACACCAGCGTTATCGCCAGTCGCGTCGATCTGATTCAAGCAGAGCAACAAGCTGTGTATGAAGCAGTTGCCAAAGCTATTAAGTAAAATATTAGCCGTCTTGGCTGATAGCTAAAGAGAAATGACAAAAGGCCGCCACTCAGCATTACAGTGGTGGTCTTTTTATACCTTCATACTTCCAGTTAATGAGTATCCATACGGCATGAAATAACGAAACCGCAACCGGGCTTTTAGAAAAATCTAATCCTTATCTATACAATTTCACGGGAAAGAGAGGTGGTCAAACCGTTACACTGAAGAGCGAGTAACTGTTCCTAATCGAGCAGGATACCGTTTGGAGGGATGTTTGTGGCAGACACAAAGAAACAACTGCGCTGGTATAACGTGGCCTTAATCGCGTTCGTATCGGTTTGGGGTCTTGGCAATGTGTTCAATAACTATGCACAACAAGGCCTTTCCGTTGTCACTAGCTGGATTCTGATTATGCTGATTTATTTTGTGCCCTATGCTTTGATTGTGGGGCAGCTAGGATCAACGTTTAAAGATCAAGCCGGTGGCGTTAGTTCCTGGATCAAGGAAACCGGCAGTGTGCGATTGGCGTACTATGCGGCGTGGACTTATTGGGTCGTGCACATCCCTTATTTAGCCCAGAAGCCGCAAGCGATTTTGATTGCCTTGAGCTGGCTGTTTAAAGGCAACGGTGATTTTGTCAACACCGTCTCGTCCATGACCGTTTCCTTAATCTGTCTGGCGTTATTCTTACTTTTCCTTTGGCTGTCTTCGCGCGGGCTAACCACATTGAATCGTATTGGCAGTATGGCAGGCACGGCGATGTTTCTGATGTCGATTCTTTTCATTATTCTAGCTGTGACCGCACCGTTGATGGTAAGAGGCGTCCATGTGGCGACTCCGAATATGGGCGACATTCATACTTACTTGCCTAAATTTGACCTCAACTACTTCACGACGATCTCCATGCTAGTCTTTGCAGTTGGCGGCGCGGAAAAGATATCGCCATACGTCAACAATACCAAGCACGCTTCCAAGGAATTTCCGCTGGGCATGCTGGTGCTGGCGGGCATGGTTGCCTTTTGCGCGTTGCTAGGGTCTTTTGGTATGGGGATGTTGTTTAACAGCCACCACATTCCGACAGATCTTATGGCGAATGGCCCATACACAGCGTTTGCAATGTTAGGCAAGTATTATCACGTCGGCGGTTTGTTTGTCATTTTGTATTCAATCGCTAATGCTTTGGCCTCAATCTCCGCGTTGGCATTTTCCATTGATGCGCCGCTGAAAATCTTGCTGAGTGACGCCGATCCGCATTTTATTCCTAAAAAATTGCGGCGGATCAATCGCAAAGGCACACCGATTAATGGTTACTGGATGACCGGTATTCTGGTAAGTCTGCTGATCATTATTCCAGCGTTTGGCATTGGCAACATGAACGAGCTTTACAAGTGGCTGCTTAATTTGAACTCTGTGGTCATGCCGTTGCGCTATCTGTGGGTTTTCCTCGCGTATTATTTGCTAAATCAACATCTCGAAAAGTTCCAGGCCGACTATATGCTGGTTAAAAATAAACGCTTGGGCATGCTCGTGGGCCGTTGGTGCTTCTTCTTCACCGCCTTTGCCTGCTTGTTGGGAATGTTACCGAAAATCAGTTATCTTAATGACCCCGGCACATGGTGGTTCCAGATGGGCTTGAATATTATTACGCCGGTTATTTTGTTGGCATTAGGGCTGATTTTGCCCGTTATTGCTCGGCTTCATGAAAATGATCTGGATGCTCAGTGAGAAAAAAAGATTCAACAACTGCCTTTAGGGAAGTCGTTGAATCTTTTTTTGTACCGGTGAACGCGTTATGGCGCGCGAGCCGATGCGGGAAAAACGTATTGGCATGTGAGCGGGCAAAACATCAGCCCATATCATTGCTGGCGACTTAAGCCTGATGCTTTTCAATCGCAGCTAACATTTGCTTTTCCGGATAAAAGTGAATCAAAAGCAGCAACAACCCATACAGCACCAACGGCAGCCAGACATAATTCAGGTTAATCATGCCAAGCGTTGCAGCATTTTGACTGGTGTTGGGCACGTATCCGGTGAGGTCGAAGAGTCCGGCAGTGATGAGGCCGCCGATGCCGAGTCCCAGATTAATGCCGAAATCGTTGCTGGAGGCAAATAAGCCTTCCGCCTGAGCGCCGAGGGTGACGCCATAGCGAATGGTATCGGCTAACATAATCGACACTAAACCGACAATCATCCCTTGGCCGACGCTGTTAATCAAAATGCCAGGAAATAAAATCCACAAGTTCCGCGCATAAACGCCACCTGCCATGACCAGCTGGCCGATTAAGCCAATGATCATACCCAGACGCATCGTGTGTTTATTCCCATATCGGCCTGCAATGATCAGGATCAATAAAACGCCGATTAGCGAAGAAAAAGTAAAACTATTGGCCCATGATACCAAGCCTTGATCGTGTAAAGTGTACTTAAAATAGTAAACCGTGGTCTGATTTTTAATGGCGGTCAACAGCCAGTACGTAAAAATAATCAATGATAGCAGCAGCCATGGGCGATTATGCACCGCAATTTTAGCAACAACTTTTAGCGGTTGGTGAGCGATCTTTTCCTGAGTAAACCGTTCGCGGATATGAATAAACGTATTCAGAATCAGCACGAGCGAGATGCCGGCAAAAAGCGTCATGGTTAAAAGGAACCCGCGCTGATCATTGCCGCGACCGAAGAAGGCGACCAATGGCAAGGTGAAGACAGCGACAATGATTTGCACCGAACTGCCAAAGAACTGGCGGATGACGCCCAGCAGGGTTAATTCCTGTGGCTGCTGAGTCAACGTCGGCAGTACCGAGGTAATAGGCAGATTCACCGCCGTGTATAAGAAGCCAAGCATGAGGTAAGTGACATAGGCCCAGACGAGTTTGCCATTTGCCGACCACCCTGGCGTGACAAACGTTAGCACGGCAAAGATTGCGTACGGCAAGGCATACCAAAGGAAAAACGGCCGGCTTTTACCGAAGCGCGAATGGGTATGGTCAATCATCAAGCCGACAATCGGACTCTCAAAAACATCGGCAATTCGCGCGATGAGAAAGAGTAAAGCAACTGCGCCGGCTTGTAAGCCATAAATGTCGGTATAAAAAAACAACAGATAAGACGTCATCACCTGAAACACCAAATTATCTGCTGCATCGCTTAAACCATAGCTAATGCGTTCCGGCCATTTGGTTTGCCAAGAAGTAGAGGGTTTTGACACAGACACCGCTCCTTTCTTAGATGGGATTGAACGCCGAATCAGCACGCGGAAAAAATTCAAAGCGGGATGATAAAACGCGAGTATAAAGCGGCCCTCAAACCTTTACCCGAGCTGGCTCGCGCTCATGATGATTACCGTTTCAGCATCTGCAAAAGACTAGGCGTGTTTTTCGCGCAACATGTCGCTGATAACGATTTGGTTGACGGTATTCCACACCATGTGGCCCACAGCTTCAGACAGATGTTCTTCAGCTGGCTGATCTTTTGCGGCTGGGACGATATTTAGTGCAGGCATGGCCCATAAATGCGCGCCGGCCCAAACACCCAGTCCCCACATACTGCCATAACCCAGTTTGAACAGCGGAACATAATGGCCAGCTACCGCATAAAGTGCCCCTAAGCTTGATGAAAAGCCGAAATGAACCAGCAGACTAACCCATGGAATCTGGTGGCCTGAATAGGTGTAGGTTGCGTGTGTTTCTGCCGGTGTCAAGCCATGCTGTTGTAGAAAAGTTTGCGGTGGATTAGTCGCATCGCGTTCCGGTGTCCGTGGTGGCAGAATATTTTCCCACCCTAATTTGACTAAACCGGAAACCAACCCCGCAACCGCCCCAACTGCGGCTAGTTTAACGATGGAAGGTGAAGTGTGCGTGCGCATATTAAAAAACCTCCTTAAAAGGTACTTAGAACTACTTACATTTTAAAACAACATGAACTATTTAACACCCGGAGAGGTATGTTTATTTTAATAAGGTGGAATTTTCCGAGTTTATATTTTTGAATTATATAGGTATGACCACTTTTTGTAGCGCGGGATATCATTTACTTATGAACGGTTAAAGTTGGCTAGACGAAGATCATTTAAAAACTAATTATTCGAAAAGAAGACGCGAATAAAATAAGGCCAAAGGTTGCTATCGATCTTACATTTAGTTAGTATATAGTTACTGAAAGGGAGGGTATTAAAATATGGCAAACCTTATTGGTAACAAGCGATGTTGGCGCTATCAGCTTTATCAGGATATCCTCCTGATGTGTTCGTGCAGGTGAGACATCGGCAGTACTTTGCTTAACGGTGTCTGCAGGCAATCGTTTCAAAATTTTGCCGGTGCATGCGAGTCAATTGGCCGGGTTGGGAGGTGAACCTTGACAGAAGCACCACTTAAAATTGGGATTCTCAACGTGATGCACGACAAAGCCGATACCAAAACGCGGCTGCAACACGTTTTGAGTCACACCGATATTCCGGTTGAGTTGCATTTTTACTATCCCATGACCCATTACGCTGGTCGGGAAGTACCGGAAGCGGTGAGCTCGATTCTGGAGCCGCTGGATATTCACGAAGCGGCAACGATGGACGGGTTCATCATCACTGGCTCCCCGATTGAAACGCTGGAATTTGATCAGGTTCACTATATCGCCGAGGTGCGGACGCTGCTAAAGACATTAGGTCAGCATGTGCCCAACCAAATGTACCTGTGCTGGGGCGGAATGGTGGCGCTGAATTACTTTTTCGGCGTCAGCAAGTTAATTCTTCCGCACAAGTTATTCGGCGTTTATCCGCAAACAATTCTTGAACCGCACCCATTTTTAAAAGGTTTGAAAGAAGGCTTTAAGTCCCCACATGCTCGGTATGCCGAGATGGATGTACGCGATATTCGCGACGATCCCCGCTTAACGATCAATGCGACAACAACGAAGGGAAAACTCTTCATGGTGACGGAACCGACTGACACCCAAACGTTTATCTTTTCGCATATTGAATATGACCGTTGGGGCCTGGATTCGGAATACAAGCGGGAAGTGGCCGCACACCCTGAGATTAGCTATAAACGGGCTAAACACTATTACCATCACAAAAACGACTATGACCATCCGAAGTTTAATTGGAAGAAAACGCAGCGAACGATTTTTGATAATTGGGTTCGCCACATCGCGGATCATCGCAATGAAAACCGTTCGCCGATTATTTAGGGAGGCTTTATTATGGTAACAGCAGCAGATAATATTACAGGTTTAATTGGCAATACGCCGCTACTCAAGCTCAATCGCGTTGTACCTGAAGGCGCCGCGGATGTTTATGTCAAGCTGGAATTCTTTAATCCCGGCGGCTCAGTCAAGGACCGGATTGCCTTGGCGATGATTGAAGACGCTGAATATAAAGGGGTCTTGAAGCCAGGCGGCACCATTGTTGAGCCAACGTCCGGCAACACCGGCATTGGACTGGCACTGGTTGCGGCGGCAAAAGGTTATCACCTCATCATCACCATGCCGGAAACGATGAGTGTTGAGCGGCGTGCTTTGATGCGTGGTTACGGAGCCGAACTCATTTTGACGCCGGGTGCCGATGGAATGCCGGGAGCAATTAAAAAAGCAGAAGCATTAAGCAAGGAAAATGGCTACTTCTTGCCAATGCAATTCCAGAACCCCGCCAATCCAGACGTCCACGAGCGCACGACCGGACAAGAAATCATCCGTTCATTTGATGGTGGCACCCCAGATGCCTTTGTAGCCGGCGTCGGCACAGGCGGAACACTCACCGGGGTTGGTCGGGCTCTGCGTAAGATCAATCCAGATGTACAAATCTATGCGTTGGAAGCAGCGGAGTCGCCAATGCTAAAAGAAGGCCATGGCGGCAAGCACAAGATTCAAGGGATCTCAGCCGGTTTTATTCCAGACGTCTTAGATACGAACCTCTATCAAGACATCATTGAAGTCACCAGCGATCAAGCTATCGACATGGCTCGCCACGTCAGCCATGAAGAAGGCTTCCTACCAGGCATTTCCGCTGGCGCTAACATTTTTGGCGCGATTGAAATCGCCAAGAAACTCGGCAAAGGCAAGAGTGTCGCCACTGTAGCACCGGATAATGGTGAACGGTATTTGTCGACGGATTTGTTTAAGTTTGATGATTAGTAAAACCAATAGCTATAGGTAAGCAAAAAACAGAAGCGGCGATCAATTGAGTCAGTTGATCGTCGCTTTTTGTCTTGAGAAAATGAGCGGCAGGGAAGATTGCGTGCGTCAACATTGAACAAGATTGTTATAATGGAATCTGTAAGTCTCCATGGTGCAATGGATAGCATAATGGTCCTCGAAACCACAGATCCGAGTTCGAATCTCGGTGGAGGCATTATTTAGCGTTTATTAGCGTACTTTAGAAATGAAAATGCCTTTATATCAGTGTTCTCATTGATTTAGCTCACCTTAGAAAGTGTCAGGATTACGTTAAGGGGGACAAAAAGGGGACACAACTGGCAAGCACGAGATGGAGAAACCGGAATTTGTTAATTCTCGGTTTCGATAAGATTCGTTAGTCCTAGCCCATGTCAACAGTAACGTGCAAAGGAGTTGTGGTTAGCATGCAACCAGTCTTACTCGCAACGGTTCACCATCCCAATGTGTCTTTGCCGCAGTTAAAACGGGTTCTGGCAGTAGTTAGTGATAGTTTCTCGGCTGCTTATCTGACAGTTAGTACGATTACAGATCGTGAAATTACCAAATTATTGCAAACTTTTCCCAGCGTTCATGTTCGCATCATTGAACCTCGTGGCGCGGCTGATGCGCGGCGGCGGGTGCTTGATTTTGGATTGCGTCAGGTTCGTTACCACGCTTCTTTTTTTTACTGCGATTTTGATAAAGTGGTGACAGGGATTGAGGCAAATGTATCTGAGTTTAAGACCTTTATTGCCCAGCTTCGAGTTGATGATGGTTATCAGATTATTGGGCGAAGTTCAGAAAACATGCGGGGTTATCCGGCAACTTGGCGAGAAACCGAGGCAATTACGAATAAGGCGGCTTCTGAAGTGTTTGCTTTACCTGATCTGGATATTACTGCTGGCTGCTGTGCGGTGAGTCAGATGGCTGCCAGATATATCTTGGCTAATTCGAATGGTTTGCTGACGGATACGGAATGGCCGTTGATCTGTAAGGCGGCGGGATTAACGATCACAGCCCAACGCGTTAACTTTTTACCGTATGTGCCGGCTTTAAACGCAGGTTGGGATGACGATAACTGGCACGGTTACACGAGCCGGTTGCGACTTGCATTGCAGGCGTTGCAATCGCTTGAAACAGATGGGACGGCTGATCTTAACCAACCAGTTTCAATCGGATGGCCATATAATGAAGATTAGCATCGATTGATAAAATATCTAAACGCACACTAAAATGTGCCCTGTTTATCACTGTTAGCGTAACAGTGATAGACAGAGCACATTTTTACGTCCGCTGATGTATTTGGCCAGATCAAATGACAAATAAGTTAACTGGCGGTTTATGGTAGGCAGGATTGAAAGCCACCACTCTTTAAGCTTTGGATAGCTTATATCAAATGCGCCTTAGAATGTAATCAAAATTGAGAATATCTTTGTTAGTTGATTACGCTATATTCTGCAGAACGGTAATTAAGAAGTGACAAACGCACTATTTCGTCTTTTGGGTATTTGTGAAATATTTAGCTACCTTCAGTGCCAACCATGCAATCAAGAAAACAGCAATGAGACGAATGTAGGTTGCTGACGGTCCCACCCACGTGCTTATCATATAAGCAATCGGACTGAGAATGATAATCGTACAGAAAACGATCAACCAGTATTTCAAACTTAATGACCGAGCATGTTTCACTTTGTCACCTCGCGCCTATTTAGCAAAAGTAATAGATATTATTTTGGATACTATTTTTCCGCTGCAACCAGTGCCTGCTGCAGATCGTCAATCAAGTCCTGCTGATCCTCCAAGCCAATTGCAATCCGGACATGTTGCGGTGTCAAACCAAAATCGGCGCGTTTGTCTTCCGGGAGCTTAAACCAAGGTAGTTTGACTAGACTGGAGACGGTGCCAAGTGAGTCGGCAAAGTCGAAAATTTTGGTGCTGTTAACGAACTTTAAGGGATCAATGTTGTCGGCTAGTTTGATCGTCAGGAGTCCGCTGGCACCCGTGGTTTCTTTTTGGGCTAATGCGTAACCGGGATCGTTTTTAAGTCCGGGGTAGTAAACGTGGGCGACGTCTGGGTGCTGCGCTAGAAATTCGGCGACGGCTTGGGCGTTTGCAGTTTCACGATCAAGGCGAACGGAGAGGGTGGCAATGCCGCGGGTGACGAGGCTACAGTCAAGCGGGCTTAAAATGGCACCGATCGTGTTTTGCAGGAAAGCGAGCTTCTCGCTGAGGTCGGGGTGAGCGGAGACAACGAGGCCGGCGATGAGGTCACCGTGGCCACCGAGGTATTTGGTGGCGCTGTGTAGAACGATGTCGGCACCGAGGTCAAGTGGCCGCTGGTAATAAGGGGTTAAGAACGTGTTGTCGACAATCGTTAACAGATCATGGGTTTTGGCGAGGGCACTGATGGCCTTGACGCTGCTGACTTTGAGGAGCGGATTGGAAAAAGTCTCAAAGAAAATTGCTTTAGTTTCGGGGCGGATGGCGGCTTCCACCGCTGCCAGATCACGCGTATCCACCGGTGTAAAGGTCAGGCCGTGTTGAGAAAAATACTGGTTGATGAGGCGATCGGTGCCACTGTAGAGCGAATCACCAATAATGAAGTGACTGTGGTCGGGGAAAATCGCGAGCACCGTTGCAATCGCTGCAACACCGCTGGAAAACGCAAAGCCAGCATCGCCATTTTCTAGCGTAGCAATCTGACGTTCCAGGTATTCACGGGTCGGGTTACCACTGCGCGCATAGTCCCAGTGGGTTTCCTGACCATCAGGAGCAAAGCGGAACATGGCACTTTGGTATACTGGTGGCACGATGGCACCGGCTTGGTCGACATTTAGTTGTGGTCCATGAACGAGTTTGGTATTGAATTGGGTCATTGAAACCCGACCTCCTTTAATGAATAGTGTTCTTTTATGTATGCCCGTCAATGAAGCAGGTTGACGGGCAATGTTTGCTAGCTGAATGGCATGATTACTTGGTGGTTAAATCGGTGCCAAAATATTTTTGCGACAGTTTTTTCAACGTGCCGTCTTTGCGTAGTTCTTGAATGCCCTTTGAAAGTGCGGCTTGTAGTTTAGGCGATTTTTTGCTGACCATGCCAGCTACTTCATCGGGTTTAACGACACTATCTTTGAGGGTTTGACTCTTTAAGCCCGCGGTTGAGTTATTCTTGGCAAAGGCATACCATGCAGCCGAGGCGTTGATGGTTCCGTCTGCGCGTTTTTCTTTCACAAGGCTAAGCGATACGGTAAAGTCGCCAGACGGGGTGATCTTAGCGCCGTATTTTTTGGCTAAAGCGGCATTGGGTGTACCGGTGCCTTCGACAAATGTTTTGCCTTTAATATCGGCAAGCGATTTGATGGTGGTGTTATCGCTGCGGGTTATTAAGGCATAACGCGAGTACATGTACGGAGTGGTGAAGTTGTAGACCTTTTTGCGTGCGGGCGTTTCACTAATATCATTCAGTACGAGATCAAATTTCTGGCTGCCTAATCCTGCAATCAGCGAATCCCATTGGGTGGGCACGAATTTTGCCTTAACCCCGATTTTCTTGGCTAAGGCTTTCCCCAGTTCCACTTCGAAGCCTTCAAGTTTGCCATCTTTGCGATAAGAAAATGGCGCATAAGTACCTTCAAGGCCGATGGTAAGCTCATTTTTGTTGATGAGTTCGGCGGTGACGTCGCTGTTTTTTGACGTGTCAGATGATGCGCTGGTGCAAGCGGTGAGCGTGAAGGTTACCAAGGCCACAAGCGGCAACAGGAACCACAACTTTTTCTTTAACATAGCTTTCTTCCTTTCAAAATGGCGGATTATAATTGCGTGGTTTGTGCATTGGCATTGTAGCGTGATGTGAATTTTTCGAGATACCGCTGACCCCAAGCTAAGAAAGTGCAGACAATGGCATACAGAAGCGCAACGATTGAGTACATCAGTAATGGTTGGTAATTTTCCGCCGCGATTTGTTGGCTGACTTGAAACATTTCGACAATGGTGATCGAGGCAGCAAGGGATGTGTCTTTGATCAGGCTGATGAAACTATTTGACAGTGGCGGGATGGCCGTTCGTAGTGCTTGAGGAATAATGATTTCGCGCAGCACCAGTCGCCGCGGCAATCCAATTGCATAAGCCGCTTCCCATTGCCCGGAATCAATCGACAACAGCGAGGCGCGGGTCGTTTCGGCACAATACGCCCCCGTGTTAAGTGAGAATGTTATAATTCCCGCGGCCGCGGGATCTAACTTGATGCCATGCGGGAAAATACCCGGGATGATGAGGCTGGGTAAGCCGAAGAAAACGATGAATAACTGCACCAGCAAAGGCGTTGAGCGAAAGAGCCAAACGTAAAAAACGGCGATTCCTTTTGCGATTCGGATCAAAATACCTTTACGAACCGATATGCGCGTCAATGCGGTTACAAGTGCGATGATCAGGCCGATCGCAAATGACACGAGTGCAATTGGAATGGTGTATTTAATGCCGGCTGCTATCATTTGCGGAACTGCATCGGTAATAACTTTCCACATAACGTTCCTCCCAAAATAACAATAAATGCAGATGTTGATACTCAAGCGAATTCTTTAGTCGGGCAACCCGATATAGCATTTTGACTTCAAACTTTATTGAGGCCGAGGAGGAAACAAAAAATCCGCCCTTGCCTATTTAATAGACAAGGACGGATTCTTTCCGCGTTACCACCTTGATTAGTCGAAATGCTCGACTCGCTCTAAGTACGACACATCTTGATGTGTGATACTCTAACTCAGTAACGGGAGTGCCCGTCAGTTGCTTGCGGTCGCCGTTTGCAACTGAATGCTTTAAAAGACCATCTTCACCAGTTCCTGATCATTGTCTTGCACCAAAATGACAACTCGCTGAGGATCTTCGCCTGGGTACTCATCTTTTCGCTTCTAAGATATTGACATCACATTAGGCTAAAAAACAACTGTTGTCAATAGCCGGTGACAAATCGTAAGCTGTACAAGGTTGATATACGATGAGAACTGCTTTGACGAGGGCTTAGGCAAAAATGCGCTTTTCTCATTAAACGATGCACATCGGTGACGGCTACCCACTAGTCAGTTGACGGATGATCATCCAAAAAGGCGAACTTGGCAGATGGTTGATCCAAACTAAAGCATAAAGCCGTGGCACATTTTTAGGCCTAAAGTCCAGTGACTTTGTTTGTAAGATGCGGTATATTAATGTCGGAGTAGTTAAAGGGATACTAATATTTTAGTGTTTAAGCGGAGGGTTAAGATGAAAAAGGCATGGGCGTTCGGCTTAGCTGCCATGCTTGGCTTGGGTGTATCAACGGTAATGGCTGATCAGGCATCGGCTTTTGCTGCATCAGCGCCGCCAACAGCATCGGACACAACCACACAAAAGATTGATACTGACCAAAAGAATACGGACGATCAAACTTGTGTACAAGATGATATATCATCGGAAGCTAATCAAACGCCGGTGATTACCGTAGCAGAGACCAGCGAATCGGTTATCAATGACAGCTCGGCATCAAATTCCGGCAGTCAACAAGAGGAGCAGGCATCGGAGAGCAGTCAAGTGTCTGAGAATTCCTCAGCCACGAGTAGCAGGGATGCGAACGCAACAACAGAAGCTGGGTCTAAAAAGACAGATGCCAAGAGTGAAGCATCTAGCAGTTCAGTACCTACAATTAAAACTGAGCAGGAGAGCAATAAAGGTTCCAACCAACCGAAGACGAAACATACTGCTGAAGAACAAGCTATGGTGGTAGCAGCGCAGGCAGCGACGCACGACAACATTCATGTGAAGATGGATCAGGGAGTTCAGGCTGTTACCCAGGGAACTGATGACTTCACGATTTCTGATAAACCGCATAATACATTGGAGCGACTGTGGCAGGCGTTAATCGAATCCGTTGCACACCGGCAACAATGCCCAATCAGCTTTGAAAATCGGTTGATCATGACCACGCCGACGACTAATCTTACTTTTATAAAAGCTTCATTGACGCCGGTTAAGAAGTACATTAAGGCAAACTTTTCTGATGATATGCTGAAACGGATGCTTCAGAAAGATTTTTTGAAACCGCTTCAGATAACGTTTAAGGACGTTATCAAGACGCTTAACCAAATAATGTTAGTTCTCGTCATTATGCCAGATAGTTCGGCTTCGCAAGAATAAAGAAGCTTTGAAGGATTATGATAGCGGCATAAAAGGCAGGTACCAAAGACTTAGAAGTGAAGTCTTCGGTACCTGCCTTTTTATGGATTTGGCATTTGTAAACAATATCCGGTCATCAGCTTGAAATTAAGCTGGCTTTTGGGTTGATCAGATATCGTGTACTAGCTTAGTTTTGTTCAGCTTCGAGATGAGTTGCTGCGACTGCTTTGCGAACTTTGACGGCATGTGCGACGAGGCCAAGGACGAGACCCACACCAGCCGGCACGAGCCAGCCGAGACCCATTGCGGAAAATGGTAGAAAATGAAGCTGGAAGCTATGCAATGCCAAGCCTAACGAACTTTGACTAACAACGGCGGGGAAAGCTGCAAACATGTCGAGCACAGCCGGAACGATGGTGAATGCTACAACGATTCGGTAAACTAGTGGATCGTGATGGAACGCTTTGCCAAAGACCGATAGTAAGATGAGAACCATTGAGAAAGGATATAGGAACATCAGCATTGGAACGGACCATGCAATGATTTGTTCAAGTCCGAAGTTGGCGGTTAAGAATGACAGAAAACTTGTCAATCCAAGCCAGACCTGATAGCTGACTTTAGGGAAATGCCGGTGGAAGTCCTGCGCGAATGCCGCGACCAAACCTACCGCGGTGGTCAAACAGGTCAGCGTTAGCAAGGTTGCCAAGACAGCGTGGCCAGCAGTACCAAAGTAGAACGTAACCACCTGATTAAAAGCAGTTCCCCCTTCAGCACTAAGCTTAAAGTGGGCCAGGGACATACTTCCTAAGACGATCAAGGCAACGTAGATTAACGCGATCCAACTCGTAGCCATGACCCCAGCTTTAGCCGTTGCTTTGGCGACATGATCATCGTTTTTCAAGCCTAAACCGCGAACCGCCGTTACGACAGTCACACCAAAGGCTAAGGCAGCAAGCGCGTCCATGGTATTGTAACCTTGCAGGAAGCCGCTCATGAAACTGCCGCCATTTTTGTACGCAGCCGTTACTGTTTGAGCAGCCGGATTCCCCATTGGGTGTAAGAAACCAATGAAGAAGACGAAGAATAACAATAGCAAGAAGACGGGATTTAAGACTTTACCAACAGCTGTGGTAATTTTGCGTTCCTTGTATGACAGGAAAAAAGCAGCCCCAAAGAATAAAGCCGAAAAGACAAGCAAGCCGCCTTGTTGCCAGGCTTTTGGTAACATCGGTAAGACGCCGGTGGTGAAGGAAACGGTGGCAGTCCGCGGCGTGCCGAACATTGGCCCGATCGTGGCATGAATGAGCACCATGAACGCTAAGGCGAAGAAGCGGCCAAGTGGACGGCCAATATCATAAACACCTTCAGCATGCGTTGCGGCGATAGCCAAAACGCCAAGTAACGGTAATGCAACGGCGGTGACCAAAAATCCGAGCATTGCCGGGAACCAATTGGCCCCAGCCAGTTGCCCTAAATGTAACGGGAAAATTAAATTACCGGCGCCAAAGAAAAGGCCAAACAAAAGCGATGCAATGACGACATAATCACGGGTTTTGAGTTTCTTTTCAGATAATTCCATTGAACTGCCTCCAATAAAAATGTTTTAAGTTGCGTAACGTTTAAAGCGTTTGTCATCGGTTTAATATGACTAATGTCAGATTCCAATTGCATCACTTCCTTAATTGAGATACGTGAACGGTTCAAGCTTGTTCTCACAACGGAGATAGACGAAAAAAGTCGCCCTTAGCATTTGCTAAGGGCGACTTTGCGCGGTACCACCTTAATTCACCATAGCCCAAAAACGGCTTGGTCTTCATCGCATACGGTCAAATGACGATATGCTAGCACTGTAATGGGTGCCCCCATGACACGTTACTGAAGGTTCGGTGTCCTGCTTGAAAGGGATATTCGCTATGTCCTGAATGCTTCCTCACACCAACCGAAGCTCGCTGAATCCATGAACACAACTACTTGTCTTTCGCGTTGCATTTGTATTTGATTTTCAGTCTAGCATGATTTGGTTTCATGTCAATCACTAATTGAAAATTAATTTTGAAAGCAAAATTGAAAAAAGGGCAAAAGTTGTGAAATATCAAAGATTTTGAAGCCTTGGGTGGGTAGAAATTTTTTTGGTGATGGGAAAGGCGCAAGCAAAAGATTTACAGAGTCCTAACTGCTACTCGGGTTAATTTCTGCCGAAAGTCCAAATGGGTCGTTTTAAAACAGATGAGTAAAACCGACTTTTTGATTAAACAATAACAAGCGTTAGATAATGCTTAAAATAGTATATTTCGTTTATTTAGTCGCAGTGAAGCTTTCTTAGGGGCGAGTATTTGTAAAAAATGAGTGATGGGTTAAGAAATACAACATGATTGAGAACTTGGTTAACAAGTAAACGTATTCTTTGATTACTCAAACATCATCATGTTATATTTAGGTCAGTAAGATAGATAGTAAACTACAGGCAAAACAATACGGAGGGAATAAGGTAATGAAGAAAGTTAATTATATTGCAGCGGGTATCTCCGCTTTGACGCTTGCCGGCATGATGCTTCCGGTTGGGCAGGTTTTGGCGGTTGATCAAAGCAAGAAGTCAGTCGCAGAAATAAATGTTGAAGCTGGCGTTTTGACGCTTGAAAAGGTTCCGGACTTAAGGTTTGATAAAGTCAGTATCGCAGAGTTAGCAGGTGACACGGGCGTTACCAAGAATCTGCTTGATAATTCAGTGTCAGATCAAGGCCCTGTTAAGACGGGTAGCGATAATAAGGATGGCAATAGCGATGGTGAGCTAACTATCACTGATTATCGTGGAAGTGGCGTAGGTTGGGAGCTGACAGCACAGGTTGGCGAAATGATTAACGGCGCTGGACAGAGTTTAGCAGGAAGCATTGTGCTTAAAGGTTCGACACCAGTTGTAGATGGAAGTACGCCTCAGAGTGTAAGCCCTGATACAGAAGTAACTTTACCTATCAATGGTGCAGCAGTCACAATTTGGAAAGCTGCTGCTAAACAGGGGCAAGGGAAGAATACTTCAACATTTAAAGCTAACGGTGGTACGAAGATAGAACTAGCTTCCAACAAGACCGCTGTTACTGGGCTTTACCAAGCTCCAATCACCTGGACCTTGTCCGATGCACCTAAGTAATTAAGCAACTATTTCTGGGGCAGCGGTCAATCGCTGCCCTTTTCATAACCGTGGGGATAAGATTATGAGAAAAAAACTTTTACTAGGTCTGCTGGCCTGCTTGAGCTTCCTGTGGTTTGGCACCCATCAGCAAGTGCATGCAGCTGAAGGCGCAGGTTTTACAATCAGCCCCGCATTACCGCAAAATCAGATCGATCAATCAACGTACTTCAATTTACTGGTAAAGCCGGGTGAAACCCAGCGGCTGCTCATTTATGTTAAAAACACGACGAAGACAGCTAAGAAACTTAAAGTCAGTCCGGTGAGTGCGTTTACGCAAACCAATGGCACGATTGGCTACTACCCCAATGATCACAAGGATGATTCGGCTGAATACACGTTTTCACAATTAGCCGGTGAGCCTAAGACCATTGATTTGGCTGGGGATGCCCAGGTGCCGGTGACGTTTGATGTCAAGATTCCAGCAAAAGGCTTCACGGGTCAGATTCTCGGCAGTTTGTATGTTGAAGATCCAACGGTCAATAAAAGCGGTGGCGGTGGGATGGCGATTAACAACAAGTTCGCCATGCTCATCGGGGTGGTCTTGCAAACTTCAACGACCGAAGTAGCACCCGATCTTAACCTCATGGCGGTTAAACCAGGGTCACAGGATAATCGGGCCGGGGTGTTGGCCACTATTCAAAACACCAAGCCGCGTTTATTTGGCGACATGACGCTAGATGGCAAAGTTTATCGTCAAGGTTCAGATAAGCCTTATCTAAGCCGGACGGAGAAAGGCTGGTCATTTGCCCCAAACTCGCATTTTGATTACGTACTTCCTTCTAAAGAGGCGCTTTCGCCCGGAACGTATACGCTAGATTTAACAGCCAAAGCGGTTGGTAAGACCTGGCACTGGCGCCGCAACTTTACCATTACGCGTCAGCAATCTGAAGCCATTGAGCAGAAGCTAGGGAGGGAAGCACCACAAAAACCGTGGTTATGGATCATCATTGCAATCGTCCTGGCGCTGGTGATTCTCGTCTTGCTGTGGCTGGTTTGGCGGCAGCGACGCAAAGGGAGGGAGACTGATGAAACAAAAGAAAACTAACTTCTTGATGATGCTACTTTTGCTGGCACTGCTCATGATGGCGGGTACCGCAACTCAGAGCGTCCATGCCGAAGTTTCTGTGGCTCAAGTTGAACTCACCGGAGAAATGCCAGCACCCAATCCTGAACAACCCGCAGTTCCCGAGCCCGGAAAGCCGCGTCAACCTGAAGATAAAGGACAGCAGCCAAGACACTTAGCAGCCACTGATGAACGCTTACCGCAAACCGGTGATGACGTGCAGGTGTGGTATATCGTAATTGGTATTGAGATTTTGATGATCGTTTTATTGTCAGCACTGCTTGTACACGGCCGTTCACGGCGAGGAGGTCAAAAATGAAAAAGAAAGTCTTTATCATAACCTGCCTTGCCGTGATGATCAGTATGGTGCTTGGGCCATTGCAAGCTGTCGGTGCAGCGGACGCAACTTGGCCAAGTACCCCTGCTCCGGGAAACGGTAATTTTACGAGCTTGAATGGTGTGTTTTCGCCGATGTCAAACAGTGATTCTACTTTTATTACTGATAGTAACGGTAATGAAGTTGGCTTACGGTTAAACACGGAAACTGGCAATGTTGTTGGTGGCATGTGGAGTAAAACCAAGATGGTTGATCTGGCAAAACCATTTAGCCTCGACATGCAAGTTTTCTTAGGAAACCGCGGGGTATTTTCCGGTGATGGCATGGCTTTTGTACTCACGGGAGCGGCAAAACCAACTTTAGGGCGTAGTGGCGCATCCGTCGGCGTTTGGGGCGGTGAAGGCAGCGGTGGTGAAAATCCTGGAAATATCGCAGATCAGGGCCAGAAAAATAGCTTTGCGGTGGTGATTGATACGCGCGAGGATGAAATGGATCATCATGTACCATATTCTGGAATTCTAGGTTCTAATAAACAGTATTTAGGTTCTGGCTATCCTGGCTTACCAGCTATGTATGAGATCGGCTTTCCTGGATTCCACACTTGGTTGTCTTTTGATAATAAATGGTCACCGAGTAATTACGCAGATCACATCAAAACAAATGTTTCCAATAACGCTTGGCACAATTTGAAAATTGATTGGCAACCCGATGCCGGAAGTTACGGTGGTGAGCTGAAATATAGTCTCACGTATTATGACGGTAGCGCTAATAATACCATTGCACATTCAATTAAATGGACAGAAGCACAAGTTGATAAGATTTTTGGGTCTAGCAAGCTTTACCTTGGTTTTACCAGTTCGACGGGTGGCTTTGCGGAAACCCATGTCGTTGCAATCAAAAGCCTAGTTGATTTCAATACTGCAAAGGGGGATGTGACCCTAAAACGCGGCAATGAGACTGTGACGTCACTTACCCGCTTAAGTAAGGGAGATTTGCTGACTTACAACTATAATTTGGCCATCAATAATTTCGATGGCCAACCTTGGCAGATCAATAGCATCACGCTACCTAAGGGTGAATATCTTAGCTTTGTAAAGGCAGACGGGTCTTTGGCTAAGGGTGGTGATTCAATTGAAATAAAAGCAACCGTGGGCACCCAAAATGTTGTTCTACATGCTGTTGTTCAAGATGATAATCGTTCTGCGAAAATCACTGACCTGGGTACCGTACCTAAAAATGGCACGTCAACTGTAAAGTTCAGTGTACCAGCCCAAGTAAACAAGTACGCGGCGGTTGATCAGTCGGTTTCTGACGAAGTTGGTAAGCTTAGCACACCTGGAAAGACAGGTGAAAAAGAATTTATCTTTACTAATACAGCTGATAATTCGAATAAGATTCAGTATGTCATTACCAGTGACCCAGGTACATTGACATTAGAGAAGGTGCCAGGCTTTTACTTTGAGAAAGCTGTTGGGAACGCATTAGAAGATCCGACAGTGGCCGATGTGATTAACGGAATTCCGGGTCAGGACCCGTTTCCTGCCACAAATAACGACATAGATCCATATCAGTGGTTATTGACAGCAGGACGGAAAACGCCTACTGGTTCCGATAGCTATATTAGCATTAAAGATACGCGTCCAAGTAAACCGGGGTGGGTCTTAAAGATGAAGCTATCACCTTTTACGTTGACCGATGGCAGTTATGTTCTTGGAGATAATGGATCGAAAACCGGCGGCAAAGCAGAAATGACGCTTATCGATGTCCTTTCAACCACTTCAATCAAGGTTGCTAGTATTAGAGACAATAATGTCGAGGTTGTTGTCAAAAACATGCAGGCTGGTAATGACAATTGGGACTTAAAAGACGATGCTGGTGGGGAAACGACACCAATGACGCAGGCCCTCATGTCGATTGAAAAAACGCCTTCTGTTCGTGCTGGTTATTATCGTTCAACCGCAACGTGGACACTGGCAAATGCACCAGAATAAAATGCTGCGGGGAATTCGGTAGCGCTTTTCATGATTACATGACAGGCAAAAGTGCAAAAGAATTTCACACTCAGGTTCATTTGAATTAATGATTTAGTCTCCTTAATGCAATGCACATTTGATATGTGAATCTGCACTCACACCAGTTAACTGTTTAGAAATTTGAATGAATTTATGGAGGTCGATTCTTTTAAGGATTGGCCTTTTTGAATGATGATCACAAACTAAAATTGATCTCTTCACTTAAAATGGCATTGAAATGAGCCAACAATGAGGATATGATGTGCATATCTATTGTTGTTGAAAATGGCCACTTGGGTTGAAAGGGAGTTTGACTATGAAGAAAAATTCACCGAAGCTTTCACTTCTAGTAATCAGCATTGTAGCAGCAACACTTGCTGTCGTTTCTCAAGCACCCATTCACGTTTTAATTGCAAGTGTTAGTCACCTTGGATAAAGTGTGTTGCGATTGAATCAACATTAAAGCTTAAAAAGATCGAGGTGCGTAGTTGGCCGTGTACTTAAGAGACTGAATGTTTATTAAACCACTGCAACCTGGTTATTAAGCAACGCACCTCAGTGAGTCGACTAGGCAGCGCTGATTAGAAAAAAGGATCCTGATCGTCAGTGGTAAATCACTGCAGGTCAGGATTCTTTTATATTTGATATCAAGTTGCTTTTTGGACGCGGTTAAACACTTTTCTTTCGCGAAAACTGCCGGATTAAGCGGCGTTGCACATGTTGCAGCTTATTAAACGGCAAGGCTTGCAGCAAGGTGTTTAACACGATAAGAAAACCACCCAGCCACTCTGCCGGACCAAACGCAATGTGCAAGCGGGTGACTGCTAGTGTGGTGGCTGTCAATGGCTCAAACGCGCTGAGCATGCCCGTTGCGACTGGTGAAATGTAATGCAGGCTGCCTAAAACGAGCAAGTAAGCAAGCATAGTGCCGAAAATCACGACAAAGGCAATCGCGCCTAGATTAGGCAATGTCAGCACAGGATTGCGGCGTAGTACATACTGTGGCAGGAATGGCAAACTTCCGAGCAGCATGGACCAGCCAGTGACTGCCCGTGCGTCATATTTGGCAAGCAAAGTGCGAGGCAGCAGCGTGTACAAAGCTTGACTCACGCCGGCCATAATCCCCCAGAAGACCGCAGCCGGTGCCAGACTAAGACTGGTGAGCCGTCCGCGCGTTACCAACAAGTAAGTGCCGATCAGCGCGAGAGTAATACTCACGAAATCAATGCGCCGCGGCATTTGGCGGGTAGCAAATGCAACATAGAGCAAGATAAAAACCGGCCCCAGGAATTGCAGGATCGTGGCTGTGGCTGCATTTCCGGCACTAATGGCGAGAAAATAAGTCAGTTGGGAAGGCACCATACCCAGAAAGGCGAAGAGAATTAGCAACATGGCATCATGCCGATTTTTCCAAATAGTGCCCAATTGCCGTAAGTCTTTGAGCGAGCTCCAGATAACCAGCAATAATCCGGCAAAAAATAACCGGATACCGACTAGCCATAACGGTTGCACCCCGGCATCGGTAAATAACATTTGGGTGAATATACCGCTAGCACCCCAAAAGATGGCGCCAACAACAGCAAAAATGACGCCTTTTAGTTTCTGATCATTTTGGTTCACAAGGTGGGTTTCAGTGCGCGACATGGCGGGTTTCCTTTCCAAAATAAACTATCCAGACCATTCTACGCAAAAAGCTGCTACTTGGCTAGTTCGTGCCTTGTTGATCAAACTTTCGAACAAGCCAACCGTTAAATCAGGCCATTAAAAAACCTCGCAAACACGTCAATCGCATTTGCGAGGCAGGTTCGTTAGTCATTTTCAGTATTAATTCTGAGCTCATAGCGTAAGTTGGTTCGATAGAAATGTCCGAGGAGTGCCCCGATAGAAGCGCCTAAAATAATGAGGCATAGCGGGAAGAGCCAGCTGGCCAGAAAGCCGCCGATGAAAATGACGGCCATTGCCGCAATCAGGCCAATGGCGATGCTGACACACCCAACCGCACCACCGCTAAAGTTGGCATTGGCAGAATAGACACTGGCAAATGGAAATTGGCCGCCAACCAGTGGCCAGCCCATCATGAGCGTGAAGCCATAAGTCAACACGATCACACTAATGCCGGCCAACAAGGATAACCAACCACCCATGATGGTTGTGACCAAGGTGATTAGCAACAGTGGCGGCAGGAAGAGTCGGGCGAACATGGCTTTAACCACGCCGCGTAGTAATAAGCCGTGGGTTGTGAACGGAACGTATTGGAAAACCGCCATCGCTTTTGGCTGACTTGAGAAGCGTAAGTTAACCAGCGCAGGAGCCAATGCCACGATCACGCCCATACCGGCATATGCAATATAGTGCTGGGCAGTTGCAAACGGCATATCGCGAATCTCGGTACTGATAAAAATCAACGGCAGAATAATGCCATACGCCAGCTGCGGGTAAACGCGTAACTTGTAATCACGTTCGCTACCAAGCACCCGCCAGCCTAGTGTGAAATAAGTTCGCTCATCCCCGGGCCGGGTCATTAAAGTACTAATGCCGCGGAACCACCAACCAAGTTTCCGGGTACGTGCATCGCCTTGATTCAATTTTTCCAGATAGGACTCGAACGCGCCAGAATAATGTAAGAAGACGAGTGTGAGAACGCCGGGAACGACGATACTTAAAATGGTTAATACGATACTTAATAAATTCACTTGGCCAGCAAAAAGCATCGGCAGTCCGGCAAACCATGCTGGCACTGCTAGCAAGTATACCCAACTGAATTCAGGAGCGAGTGACAGGTTGACTGACGACATTCCCCGCGGTAATAAATTAGGTAACTGTCCGCCAACGTAAATCCCGATCATCAATAGAATCTGGACTAAGTTGAGCATGTTGCGTAACCGTTCGCCATCGAAATAGCGTAATACCAGTAAATAAACAAATAAGGCGATCACTAAACTGAGGATACCGCTTAGTATCAGTGCCAACAGCCCACCCACGGCTACCAGTGGTCCAAAGTGAAGACCGGTGATGACAATTCCCGGAATCCCCATTGCTAATAATGTGATGCCAAGATAGAAGCAAACATTAAGGATGCGCGCAAAACTCAAAGTGCGATCATTGACCCCGCGTGAAGCAAAAACGGTTCGATCACGCGGATCAAGAATTAAACTCGAATAAGTGGTTAGGATGTTCAGAAAACTTGTTAGCAGTTGAACGGAGAAAAAGATTGTGAACAATGTCAAAGCCGAGGCCGGTAAAAACATCATCAGGCCGATAATGACCCCGAAAAGCAGATTCCAGAGAAAACCGGTTCTCAGGCTGGCATCCTTACCGCGCTTACGCTGACTGAAAAGACTGCCCATGCCACTTGGTTCGCGAGCGGCCAGTAAATTTTTGGTGGCCAAAATGAGCCGCAACTGATCAAATTGGACACCGCGTTTTTCCAGCGCCGGGGCAAAGCGATTTAGCCAGGCAAACACTTTGGGTAATGGCATGGCGGCTGTGTTGACCGGTTCGGCTTGCGTTTTATTCAGCCGTTTCATTAGAATCACCGCCTGTCACAATATCCACAAAGGTCTGGGCTTTTTGACCATGCTCGGCAAAACCGGTCAGATCGTTAAACAGCTGTTGCAGGTTGGTATCCGCTTCTTTAGCAAGGGTCTTAAACGGTCCATCTGCAACCACCACCCCGTCATTAAGCAAGATGATGCGATCGGACAATTTTTGGACAACATCGAGAATATGGCTGGAATAAAAAATTGTCTTGCCGCGGTCGCGCAGGTTTTGTAAAACTTCTTCGATGACGAGCACCGTATTGGCATCCAGACCATTAAGCGGTTCATCCCAAAAAAGAATATCCGGATCATGCAATAGACTGGCAATGATCAGCACCAATTGACGCATCCCTTTAGAATAAGAGGAAATTCGCCGATCGAATGCATCTTTCAAGTTAACCAGTTCTGCTAAGGCAAATGCTTTTTGCTCGGCATCGGCGGCACTGAGACCATACAGTTGCCCGATCAGGCTGAGATATTCACGGGCAGTGAGCGCATCGAAAACATCGGCACTTTCCGGTACATAGCCAATGCGGCGTTTGTAGGCTGTCGCATTAGGTTTAAGCGTTTGGCCGAACAATTCAATGCTACCGCTATCTGGTTGCAGTAAGCCTAACATCATTTTAACAGTGGTACTTTTACCAGCACCATTAGGACCAATGTAACCGACAATGTTGCCAGGGGTAATCGAGAAGCTGAGATCCTTGAGAACCTGTTTAGCGCCAAAACTTTTCACGATATGATTCAATGAAACAATGGGTTCTGCCATCATAATGGCCTCCTTTAGTCGGGCGTTGTTATGTATGTATGTATGTCATCAGCGTTAGTCAATGATGTGACCGAAAATGGTACGGCAATGCTTGCGCTGATTATGACAGAAAAAATTATGCGTGTATAGGCAAATGACTTATTTATAACGTATTTTTTCGGCATAAAAAGAACACCGCTGAGATTCAGCAGTGTTAGATAAATGCTTAGACTTCTGGACTAGTCCACAATAAAGGCCGATTAAAGAACATAAATGAGCTTAACTATTAAACCGTTTGAATAATGGACGAAGCATAAAGTACAGGATAGGAACGATAATCGCTGTGGCAATGGAATTGATGACCGTTGCGGGAAGACTTAAAAAGGCGCCAACGACCGCGGTTTTTAAGATGGTTCCGACCATGAGTGCTTCGACGATACCGGTTAAGTAAGAAGTGACGATCTTGGTTAGCCCGGCAACAATGGCAATGGTGATAATATACTGCGGCTTGTCCTGATGCTTGAAAGCCTTAACCAACGCACTGACAACAATGGCCATGACGATTGCTTCCAAGGCAGTTAGCCATGAGGTGGCAGCATAACCATTAAGCAAATCAAAACCACCAAGGCCAACCACAGCCGCAAATCCGCCAAGCCGCCCACCAAGAAATAAAATTGCGAGCACCATGAGCGGATTGCCAAAGTGAATAAACGGCCGCCCGACCATCGCAGGGATGGGAATACGCAAAAGGGAGATGCCGATGTAAATAATGGCAGCAAATAAGCCGGTAAAGATAATGTTTTTCAAGGAATGTCGTGAAACTTGCATGGGAAAACCTCCAAAAAAAGTGAGCGCGAGCCGGCGCGGGAGAAACCGGAGTGTAAGTGGCCTCAGGCGTGATGGCCGGTCTTTGGCCATTGCGACCAAGG
>OBWV01000666.1_pt1 | contig 27035 bp, 21 predicted proteins | sample 1495351 | NCBI WGS metagenome assembly OBWV01 (sample SAMEA2580122, study PRJEB22360) | human gut metagenome | biome: human gut; feature: human-associated habitat; material: faeces | place: Denmark | collected 2008/2010 | reverse complement strand
ACAATGAAGAGTTTGGATAAAAAAGACCAGTAAAATCAAGGGTTTGCGGTGTTGAGCACAAAAAATGACATCAATTTGACATCAAATTATTATTGTTTGGTGGACTGATATGGACTAAAAAGGTACGTTCTAGCGATTTGAACCTTTCAAAACTAAATAGTTAAATGCTATTAAAGGACATTTTCCAAAGTAAGGAAAGTGTCCTTTTTCTGTTGTTATGGTTGAAAAAAACAGAATTATTATAAGGAGGTTCAAACATGAACAGTACAGCGTTAGGAGCAAAAAAAGAAAAAATTAGTTTTATTAGTGAAGCACATGAGAAATTCTACTATGAAAAAATCCAGAAAGTTAGGGAAGCAGATGTATATCACAAGGCACTTTGCTATTGCCTTGGAATAAACGAGGATACACGAAGAAATGTGGATAGAATTTACAATTTCAAGACTGGCTGTGTAATACCAGAGTGTTTGCATGAAGGCTGGCAGACCAGTGGAAGTGCAAAGGTTGTCAGAATGGCATTTAATCTGTATTGCAATGGTACACCGAGCGTGGATGATGAACAGGACACAGAGGAGCAGGTGGATGAGTGCCGGAGATATTCAGTAGAGGATTTGTTCTGCTGTTGCTATGCACCATATTTCTGGCAGGCAATACAGATTCGGTATCCGGAGTATGCCACATACAATAAAAACTTGTATGCGATGTTTGGAGGAAATGATTGATGTTAAAGATTCGATTGATGGGAACAAAGAATGATATTACATGGTTCAAAAAAATCATGCAGAGAAACCCAAAGGTAGAGGTTCTGGAGATGTCAGACCTATACTCGAACAAGGGAACAGACAAATATTACAGATCGTATGTAGAAGTAAAAAAGAGCAATGTAAAAGAAAAATAGTAGAATTTGGAGGAATTTCATCATGTGTAAAGTTATAGTAGTAGGAAACCAGAAAGGTGGTGTCGGAAAGACCACCACAACGAGTAATTTAGGAATAGGGCTGGCAAAACAGGGAAAACGAGTGCTTTTGATTGATGCGGATGCACAGGGGAGCTTGACAGCAAGTTTAGGTTTCCAGGAGCCGGATAAACTGGATGTATCTCTTGCAACCGTTATGGCGAACATCATCAATGAAGAAGATATGGAGTCGGAATATGGCATATTGAAGCATGACGAGGGTGTAGATCTCATGCCGGGAAATATAGAGTTATCTGGACTGGAGGTATCACTGGTAAATGTTATGAGCAGGGAGCTTGTGCTTCGTACCTACATAGAACAGCAGAAGGAAAGATATGATTACATTCTGATTGATTGTATGCCTTCCCTTGGCATGATTACCATAAATGCCTTTGCAAGTGCTGACAGTATCCTTATTCCGGTGCAAGCGGCATATTTGCCAGTAAAAGGTCTGGAACAGCTTATAAAGACCATAGGAAAGGTAAAAAGGCAAATCAATCCTAAGTTGGGGATTGAGGGGATTTTGCTTACGATGGTAGATAACAGAACCAATTATGCAAAGGACATCAGTGCATTGGTTGTGGAGAATTATGGTAGCAAGGTCAGAATATTTGAAAACAGTATTCCGATGTCGGTAAGAGCTGCGGAGATTTCTGCGGAGGGTGTTAGCATATATGAGCATGATCCTAACGGAAAAGTAGCGAGTGCTTATCAGTCTTTGACAGAGGAGGTGCTTGCAGATGAATAAGGTGGGAAGCGCAGCTAAAGTAAAGCTGAATAGTTTTGATGATTTATTTGGTTCCGAACAGCCACAAGCAGGAACAGAACAGGTACAGGAAATTGCATTATCAGAACTGCATGAGTTCAAAAGACACCCGTTTAAGGTACTGAATGATGAAAAAATGCAGGAGACGGTGGAGAGTGTCAGAGAGCATGGCGTGCTGATGCCGGGTATTGCAAGACCAAGAGCTGAGGGCGGCTATGAAATTATTGCAGGACACCGAAGGAGACATGCGTGTGAGCTTGTAGGACTTGATACAATGCCGATGTTTATTCGTAATTATACGGACGATGAAGCCACGATTATCATGGTGGACAGCAATATTCAAAGAGAAGATATTCTTCCAAGCGAAAAAGCGAAGGCATATCGCATGAAATACGAAGCCATGAAGCATCAGGGAAGCAGAGCAGGTGGACTTACGCTGGACGAACTGGGAGGAGCTGCAGGAGAGAGTGCAAAAACCGTTCAAAGATATATATGGATTTCACGATTATCGGAACCGTTGCTTGATATGGTGGATTCGGGGAAAATAGGCATTATGCAGGCGGTGGACATCTCGTTTTTATCAGAGGATGCACAGCAATGGGTATTGGTTGCCATACAGGACACCAATGCTGTCATAACCAAACAGCAGAGTGCCATGCTGAAGGAAAGTGACAAAAAAGGAGAGTTGACCTTTCCAATGGTGCGTATGCTTCTGGAGAAAGAAAAGCCAGTAGAGCGTAAGGTTGTTATAAAAACTGAACGCATTAACAGTTATTTCCCGGATACATACAGCACAGATGATATAGAAAAAATAATATTTCAGCTATTAGATAACTGGAAAAATACGCAGTAGGAAGGAGGAGACGAGAATGGGAGAAATTTTGCAGCTAGACTATTATTACGGAATAGAAGCGGAACAGTTCTCATTCTATCGTGTTCCACGCCTGCTGATAAAGGACGAGCGTTATAGGGGACTTAGCAGTGATGCTAAGCTCCTCTATGGCTTAATGCTTGATAGAATGTCTCTTTCTATGAAGAATGGCTGGCTGGATGATAAGAACAGGGCATATATTATTTATACGATAGACAATATCATGGATGACTTGGGTTGTTCCAAGCCTACATGCATAAAAATCATAAAGGAACTGGATTCGGATTCTGGAATTGGTCTGATTGAGAAAGTACGCAGAGGATTAGGAAAGCCGGATATTATTTATGTGAAAAACTTTTCGACAATAGCAGAAACACAAGAGGAAAAAAAGCCTGAAAATGCTGATAAATCCACAGAAGTAAAAAATCTTTACTTCAAGAAGGAAGAGGATTTTACTTCTGCAAGTAAAGAAACTGAACTTCAGGAGGTAAAAAAATCTGACTTCAAGAAGGAAAAGAATTTTACCTCTGGAAGTAAAGAAACTGAACTTCAAGAGGTAAAAGAATTTGCCCCTAATTATACTAACTATAATCAGACTTATATGAATCAAACTAATTATAACCATATTGAGGAGAGTTATAACAATCCTATCAATCAATCTGCAACAGAAAAGCCACAAGATGATGTGATTGATTCGATGGATGATGCACAGGCATACATAGAACTAATTAAAGAAAATATCAATTATGATCATCACATGAAGTATGATGGTTATGGTGAAAAAGAACTTTATGACGAATTATTTGGGATAATCTGCGAAGTAGTGTGCGTAAAGAGAAAATCAATCCGAGTTGCAGGTGAGGATTATCCGTATGAGCTTGTAAAATCCAGATTCTTGAAACTGAACAGCAGTCATCTGGAATATGTGATTGGTTGCATGAAAGAGACAACGACGAAGATTACAAATATCAAAGCGTATATGATAACAGCACTTTATAATGCACCAACTACGATAAATCATTTCTATCAGCAGGAAGTGCAGCATGATATGTATGGAGGTGGATGGCATGAAAAGGGTATTATTTAAGGTGATTTTGCCGCTGGCATTTATTGTAGTATGGCTGGATATGTGTTACTGGATATGTCTGGGAGATAACGGTATGAACTGGTTTCAATTCTGGATTATGAGTGGCTTTCCTTTCGGCATACAAAAGATGCTCGTACTGCTGATACCTCGTAATTTGGGAATAGCCGGGAGCATAGGAGTGTTGGCATTAGACGCAATCATCGGTGGCATGATCGGAGTGATTGTCCTTATAATGAAAATCATTGCAATCATACGAGAAGTAATCAATATCATAATGGAACTTGCAGGAAAGAGAATTCCTTGCTGAACAGGAGCAGGTATGAAATGAATGTTTTGTACCTGCTTATTTTATAACTTCTGGTCACAGCGTCCAGAAGTGGAAAGGAAATGATATGGAATCAATGAGAGATACCAAGCGTATCATGGAGCGTGAAATCAAAAAAGGAAGCACACCATTAACTTTTGAACAAATGGAGATTGATACAGAGAACTACCAAGAGATTACTTCTGAGGAGAAGCTAACAGAGGTATTGCAGTACCTTCACAGGGTAGGGAATTATAAATCTTTGGCAGGAAAAACAGTGATCAACAATGTTTACACTTTTATGCGTGGAAGGACACCGGATTTTACCAGAGCAAGAAGTATATTTGACCGGGAAAAGATATATCATCAGATGCTCCGGCAGGAGAAGAAGATAAAGCCTGCCTATGAGGGAGACTGCTATATCGAAACAGCAAAGTGCTATTTTTCATTGCCGGAGGAATGGGAAAAGCATAAAATGATATATCTGAATAATGATGCGTATGGTTTTATCCTGTCGAATAAGTATATCTTGGGATTGTATAAGTATTGCAGGGAAGCAAGGCGGGATATTGCAATGGAAGCTCATGAAATACCGGCGAATACAAATACTGTTGTTCAACGGCTGATAAACATGGAAAATCTGGAAGTGTTGTCACATTGTTTGCTGCTTGATGATGTATGGATAGAAAATAATCTGATTGGTGCAAAGATGTACACGATTTTTAAATTAGGAATTTCTTCTCAAAGCACAGCTTTTCTGCTATAATGGGCATTAGCTTATTATGTCTGGAGGAAAATGAATATGTGCGATGAAAATATGAATTTAGAAGAACAGGTTACTGCGCAGCCTGTTGAGCCAAAGGTGGAAACAGAACCATTATTTGAGGAAATGGTAGATTTTGATACATTCAGCAAGTCAGATTTCCGTGTTGTAAAAGTAAAAGAATGTAGTGCGGTAAAGAAAAGCAAGAAGCTGTTACATTTTGTTTTAGATGATGGAACAGGAACTGACAGAGTTATTCTTTCCGGTATTCATGCATATTATGAACCGGAGGAGCTGGTTGGAAAGACATTACTTGCAATTACAAATTTACCACCGAGAAGTATGATGGGAATTGATTCCTGTGGTATGCTTTTATCCGCTGTCCATACAGTAAACGGAGAGGAAAAACTCAACTTGGTTATGTTGGATGATGCAATTCCGGCAGGTGCAAAGCTCTACTAATCAAAAAGGATATAGAAAAATATACAGCGTTAAGGCAGATATGAGATCGAAAGGTTTCGTATCTGCTTTTTTTATTGCAACAACTTCTGGTCACAGCGTCCAGAAGTGGAAAGGAAAAGAAATGAACAGAAAAAATATGAAGAAATTACTGTTTGCTGCTATTGCTGTGGTAATTGTGGCAAAGGTGGTACGAGACACTAAAAATGCAAAAAAGCAGAAAGAAAATATTCCTGCTGATACATTTAATGATTTCTATGAGGAAGAATTGAACTGGTGGGATAAAGACCTTAAGGAAGGGGAGAAGTAACGATATGGCAATGAAAATACAGCTTCACAGGCTGTTGGTTCCACCTTGAATCCAATCGGTGCAGATAAGGAAGGAGGTACACTGTGCAGGAGGAAACAACACAAAAAACGATTGCCCTTGCAATCAAGACATCCAAACTGACCGCAAGTGTTCTCCAGAAGGCGATGAAGATGTATCTGGAGCATCAGAAACATAAAGAGCCTTCCCACGGGAAAATACCGGTGAAAAAGCTGGTAGGTCAGGGAGCGGGTGCGAAGTCCATAGAGGTCACGGATGATAACATTAAGGCTTTTGAGCGTGTGGCGAGAAAGTACAATGTAGATTTCGCTGTGAAGCGGGATAAGACCACGGAGCCGCCAAAATACCTTGTATTTTTTAAGGGTAAGGATGCCGATGTGATTGCACAGGCGTTCAAGGAATTTGTAAAAGTTAATGAGAAAAAGCAACAGCGTCCGTCGTTACGGCAGAAACTGAAAGGACTTCAGAAGATGATCGCACAGAATAAGAATAGGGAGCGAAGCAGAGAGAAAAATAAGGACAGGGGACAGAGCTTATAAGCAAGGTCATTGACGGGATTGTAAAAGATTTGCAGTCAATCCCGAAAATTCTCAAAGAAAAGTGCAGAGGGGTAAATGGGAAACAGCTTGCCCTCAAATGCGCTCCCTATGTGATATTTGGATATGTCTTTAATAAGGTTTCATGGCTGTATGGACAGCAGGCAGGAGATAACACATTACAGAAGGTGTTGGACACGATCAATGGGATGGGAGGTGCGTTTGTAAACCCGTTTCCCAGTTTTATGCCGAGGGATTTACTGGTTGGCATGGGATGCGGGATAGGATTTCGTATGGTAGTTTATTATAAAGCGAAAAATGCAAAGAAATTCCGGCAGGGAGTAGAATATGGTTCGGCAAGGTGGGGAACTGCCAAAGACATAGAGCCTTATGTCGATCCGGTATTTGAAAACAACGTGCTTTTAACGGCAACGGAGCGTCTTATGATGTCCGGCAGACCAAAGCAGCCGAAGTATGCAAGGAATAAAAACATTCTTGTGATCGGCGGTTCCGGTTCCGGTAAGACACGCTTTTTTGTGAAGCCGAACCTTATGCAGATGCACAGTTCCTATGTGGTCACTGATCCGAAGGGCACTGTGCTGGTCGAATGCGGCAAAATGCTGTCTAAGAATGATTACCGGATTAAGGTACTTAATACCATTAACTTTGCAAAATCAATGCATTACAATCCTTTCGCTTACATCCGGAGCGAAAAGGACATTCTGAAACTCGTAAACACAATCATTGTAAATACCAAAGGGGAAGGACAGCAAGCCTCTGAGGATTTCTGGGTGAAAGCGGAAAAGCTCTATTATACAGCCCTGATTGCATATATCTGGTATGAAGCACCGGAGGAAGAACAGAATTTTTCCATGCTGATTGATCTGGTGGATGCCAGTGAAGCAAGGGAAGATGATGAAAATTTCAAAAATGCGGTTGACCTGCTGTTTGAGGAGCTGGAGCAGAAGAACCCGAACCACTTTGCAGTAAGGCAGTATAAGAAGTATAAACTTGCCGCAGGAAAGACAGCAAAATCAATTCTGATTAGCTGTGGTGCGAGGTTGGCACCATTTGACATCAAGGAGCTGCGTGACCTGACTGCTTATGATGAACTGGAGCTTGATACATTGGGGGAGAAAAAGACAGCACTGTTTGTCATTATCTCCGATACCGATGCCACATTCAATTTTATTGTAAGTATCATGTATTCGCAGTTATTCAACCTGCTTTGTGACAAGGCAGATGATGTATATAACGGGAGACTGCCGATCCACGTCCGGTGCTTACTGGATGAGTTTGCGAATATCGGGCAGATTCCACAGTTTGAGAAGCTGATTGCTACCATTCGTAGCAGGGAAATATCAGCTTCTATTATTTTGCAGTCAAAGTCACAGCTTAAGGCTCTGTACCGGGACAACGCTTCCACGATTGAAGGAAACTGCGACACTACCCTGTTTCTGGGAGGAAAAGAGAAAGATACTCTGAAAGACTTGGCAGAAATCCTTGGAAAAGAAACAATTGACCTTTATAATACCTCGGATACGAGAGGTACGAGCCAGTCCTACGGTCTGAACTACCAAAAGACCGGAAAGGAACTGATGAGCCAGGATGAGATTGCAGTCATGGATGGCAGCAAGTGTATCATGCAGCTTAGGGGCGTGAGACCTTTTTTCTCAGACAAGTTTGATATAACGAAGCATAAGCAGTACCCGCTGTTATCCGATTATGACAAAAAGAATGAGTTTGACATTGAAAAATACGTTAAGAACAGCAACAGACTCGGCTTTAAGAGGAATGATGTGGTGGATGAGGTATGCGATGTCGGAGAAATCACAGCTTAACTTCTGGACATTGTGACCAGAAGTTGTTTTACAACTGAATATGGAACTTATGATATGGGAGCTTTTCTAAAAATTATAATTCAGAGAAGCTCCCTTTTTATTTTTTGAAAAAGGAGACAAACAAATGGGCTTTTTTACAACATCAGTAACAGGACTTAAAACAGTAGTAACCGCAATCGGCGCAGGTGTGGGTGTATGGGGCGTTATCAATCTTCTCGAAGGATACGGAAATGATAATCCCGGTGCAAAATCGCAGGGCATCAAGCAGCTTATGAGTGGCGGTGGCATCATCATTGTGGCACAGACGGTAATTCCACAGCTTACCACACTGTTCTCATAATTCATGGGCGGGATCATTGATAAGATTACTGAATTCATAAAGGAACTGTTGCAGGGATGGGTGCTGACAAACTTTGAAACCATGTTTACCGATGTCAATGACAAGGTAGGCACGATTGCAGGGGAGGTCAGCAAAACTCCCAGCACTTGGAACTCCGGTATTTTTGACATGATAAAAACTCTGTCCGATAACGTGATGATCCCCATAGCGGGCATGATCATCAGTTTTGTACTCGTCTACGAGCTAATTTCTATGGTCATTGACAAGAATAACCTGCATGACTTCAATACAGCGATCTTTATCCGTTTTTTTATGAAAGCGTGTATTGCAGTCATGCTTTTAAGCAAGACCTTTGATATTGTCATGGCTGTCTTTGATGTGGGAAGCCACATCGTCAATTCCGCAGCGGCAGCAATCAGCGGGGAAACCAGCATTGATGTGACAGACACGCTGCAGACGATGTTCAATGACCAGTTTTCGGAGATGAGCATAGGCGAGCTGTTAGGACTGGGGATGGAGACCATGATCGTCAGTTTATGTATGAAAATCATGTCCGTCCTCATCACCGTCATTTTATATGGGCGAATGATTGAAATATACCTTTATGTATCAGTAGCACCCGTTCCCTGTGCAACCGTAACCAACCGGGAATGGGGAACGATAGGAACCAATTATTTTAAGGGACTTTGTGCATTGGCATTTCAGGGATTTTTTATGATGGTGTGCGTCGCAATCTATGCGGTGCTGGTGGCAGGGGTGGCAGTAGCAGACAACCTGCATACGGCACTCTGGTCAGTGGCGGCATATACTGTGATTTTATGTTTTTCCCTGTTTAAGACAGGTTCGCTGTCAAAATCTATCTGGAATGCGCACTAAGGGAGGAACGACATGGCAATATCTGTGCAGGTGCCAAAGGATTTGTCCGGGATCAAGACAAAGGTGGCACTGAATTTAACAAAAAGACAGATTATCTGTTTCAGTGGTGCGGCAGTAACGGGCATCCCTCTGTATTTTCTGACAAAGGGATGGATCGGAACATCAGCCGCATCACTTTTAATGATGGGGGCGATGCTTCCATTTTTCTTTTTTGCAATGTATGAGAAAAACGGCTTCCCGGCGGAGAAGATTTTATACTTCATGCTCCGGCAGAAGATACTCACGCCGGGAATCAGACCATATCGGTCAGAAAACCTCTACAAGCAGTTGGAGGAGAAAGAAAAATTACGAAGGGAGGTCCGTTATCTTGAAAACAAAGCAAAAGGCAGAGCCGAAAAGCCGCAGAAAAAGTAGCGGTGGACTTACCTTTTCCGAGAAGAAACGTCTGGTAGAACTGAAACATATTTTATCCGGCAAAGGCAAAGAGAAAGAAAAGCCGACTACCGCACAAAAGACGATTACTTTTGAAAAGATGTTCCGTGACGGGATCTGTCAGGTCAGCCACCGTTATTATACGAAAATGGTGGAATTTTATGATATAAACTATGAGCTGCTGGAAGTGGATGACCAGGCGGACATCCTGGCACAGTACAGCAGGCTTATCAATTATTTTGATCCGTCTGTGAAGTTTGAACTGGTACTGTTCAACCGGCAGGTCAATGAGCAGGCACTTACGGAGCAGTTCGATATTCCACGGCAGGAGGATGATTTTAACGATATTCGTGAGGAATATACGGAAATGCTCAAAAAACAGGCGGCAAAGGGAAATAACGGCATTATTAAGTCAAAATACCTGATCTTTGGTGTGGAGAGCGACGGCTATAAGGAAGCGAAAAGCCGCCTTAATAACATCGAGAAAGATGTGATACGAAACTTAAATAACATAGGCACGACAGCCAAAGGACTGGACGGAAAGGAACGACTGCGCATCCTGCATGAATATTTCAATCAGGATACCATGAAGCCTTTCCGTTTTTCATTTAAGGATGTGGCAGAGTCCGGCAAATCGGTGAAGGACTACATCGCACCGCCGGGGTTCGATTTCCGTTACCCGAACCGCTTCAAGTCGGGAAATATGTATGGCTGTGTGTCCTATCTGGATATTTTGGCACCGAAGTTTACGGACGAGCTGATCAAGCAGCTTCTTGACATTGATGCAAACCTTACCATTTCCATGCATATGCAGACGGAAGATCCGGTAAAGGCAATCAAGAAATTAAAGGCAGTTATTTCCAATATCCAGAAAATGAAGATCGAGGAGCAGAAAAAGGCAGTCCGCAGCGGCTATGACATGGATATTTTACCAACGGACATTGTGACCTATGAAAAGGATACACTGGAGTTTCTGGATGACCTGAACACAAGCAATCAGAAGATGATCAACATGACATTTCTCATTACCTGCTACGGAAGAACAAAGCGGGAACTGGAGAGCCTGATGCAGAGGGTGTCCGGTATCATTCAGCAGGCAAACTGTGACCTGCGCTGTTTACAGTATTTGCAGGAACAGGGACTGATGGCATCTGCGCCAATCGGCTGTAATGAAACAGGGATAGAACGTACCCTGTCAACGAAAAGCACAGCGATTTTAGTTCCGTTCTGCACACAGGAGCTGTTCATGCCAGCTCCGGCAATCTATTACGGCTTAAATGCACTCAGCAACAACATGATCATGGCAGACCGGAAAAGGCTGCGTACACCAAACGGTGTGATACTTGGTACACCGGGAAGCGGTAAAAGTTTCAGCGCAAAGCGTGAGATTTTAAGCTGCTTTCTTATCACGAAGGACGATATTATCATCTGCGATCCAGAGGGAGAGTATTTTGCACTGGTGGCGGCATTACATGGACAGGTCGTGAAACTTGCCACCAATTCCAAAGATTACTTAAACCCGATGGACATCCAGTTGTCACATAAGGGAGATAAGGAAGCCTTAAAGCTGAAATCGGATTTTATCATCACATTGTGTGACCTGATTGCAGGCGGTAAGGACGGTCTTGAAAACGATGAGAAAGGTATCATTGATGAATGTATCCGTCAGATTTATGACAAATATTTTGAAAATCCGGTACCGGAAAATATGCCAATACTGGAAGATTTATATAATGCACTTCTGAAACATAAGAACCCGAAGGCGGAGCGTATCGCCAACAGCCTTGTGCTGTATGTGCATGGTTCCCAGAATTATTTTAACCACCATACCAATGTGGACAGCGGCAACCGTATCATGTGCTTTGACATCCGGGACTTGGGCAACCAGTTAAAAGAACTTGGAATGTTGATCGTACAGGATGCGGTGTGGAACAGGGTATCGCAGAACAGGGAGCGCAAGATTGCCACCCGCTATTACTGTGATGAGTTCCATCTTCTTCTGAAGGAAAAACAGACTGCCATTTATTCGGTGGAAATATGGAAGCGCTTTAGAAAATGGGGCGGTATTCCGACAGGTTTGACGCAGAATGTGGGCGATTTTCTTCGATCTGAGGAAATTGAGGGTATTTTGGGAAACAGCGATTTTATTTATCTCTTAAACCAGAATGCCAAAGATCAGGCGATACTTGCGGATAAGCTGGGACTTTCCGATAAACAGCTCTCCTATGTCACCAACTCTGAACAGGGAAGCGGTCTGATACTGTTTGATAACGTGGTAATCCCGTTCGTGGATAAATACCCGACAGACACAAAGACTTACAAGATCATGAATACTAAGCCGGAGGAATCGGTGCAGAAGGAGGATGCAATGTAAATGGCAGACAGGAAACAGAAAAAGCAGGCTGTGAGCAATCTGCCACGGGATGCAAACCGTGGGAACGATGCAAAAAACGCAACTTCTGGTCACAACGTCCAGAAGTTGGAAGGTGGTACGGAAAAGAAATCTTCAACGGTACACCACGCAAACAGTAAAAAGAAATATTACCGTCAACAGCAGCCGGACACTTCTGGTCACAACGTCCAGAAGTCACAAGCCGATGCGGAAAAGGCGTTCTTAAAGGAAAACAGCTTCATGCAGGAGGAACAGCCGGGGGATTCTGACAGCACGATGGAAAATGAGGTTCATGTAAGGGATACCTACCAACGGTCTGAGAAAAAAGGAAAATATCACAAAAAGCGTGTGCAAAGAGAACACGCACACAAAGAACGTGCAAAGTCAGAAAAACCGGGGCAGTCCGACAGTGGAGAGTTTCAGACGAAGGATGATACTTTTACGCAGGGGCAGACAGAAGGATTTACGGATAAGAGGGTACAGAAGGCTGCTGACAAATCGGAGAAGAACCGCCGGAAGCTACAGAAGGCAAAGGATAAGATGCCGAAGAAGCGGCAGTATGAGATGAAGCGTGTCTTTGACGAACAGACAGGAAAGGCAAGGTATGTGGTAGTCCCAGTAGAAGTGGAGATGCCATTTAAGCCGGAGGGCATCGGAAAAGCTGCGGTTCATAAGCTGCAAACGGAAAATATGTATTTTGTGCATCGCAAGATTGCAGAAACAGAAAAAGACAATTCTGCGGTGGAGGGCGCACATAAGACCGAACAGCGGGCAGAAGATGTGTATCATTACATGAAGTACCATCGTAAGAGTAAGGCACAGCGCAAAAAGGACAGGCTGGAAAAGCTTCAGAAAAAGCAGGTCACAGCAGATATGAAGCTGGAGTATGAGAAATTCCTGAGCGAAAATCCACATTTAAAAGGCAACAGTCCGAAAAAGCAGTTGCAAAGGCAGTTACAGAAGCAACGTATTAAGCGGGAGTATGCAAAAGCGAGGAGGGCAGGAGCAGAAGCAAAGACAGCAAAGGAAACATTTACAAAGACTGCCAATGCTGCAACCGGGATTGCAAAGAAGTTACAGGAAATTGCGGTCAAGAATAAAACGCTTATCATCACAATCGGTATTTTTTCGTTGCTTCTTATCATGATTATGTCTGCATTATCAAGCTGCGGTTCCATGTTTACGGGAACTGTGACAACAACTATGGCAAGTACATATTTGAGCCTTCCGGCAGAGATTGATGCGGCAGATTTATCCTTCACACAGAAAGAAATGACACTGCAAAATACAATTGATTCGATGGAAACCAATCATCCGGGATACGATGAGTATGATTATAACCTCGGTGCAATCGGGCATGATCCGTTTACGTTGATCAGTTATCTTTCGGCAGTCCATACAGAATTTACCGCAGTGGATGTGGAACATGAGATACAGCAACTATTTGATGCCATGTATTCCCTTACAACAGAGGAAGTGGAAGAAACAAGGACGAGGACAGTTACAAAGACCGGAACCAGAACCGTAACAGATGCAGAAGGTAATCCAGTGCTGGATGCAGATGGCAATGTGCAGACCGAGGAATATGAGTATGAGGCCGAAGAGGAATATACGGTAACAATCCTTCGTGTCACGCTTACTGTCACACCTCTTGAGAGTATTGTTGCCGGACGGATGGACAGCGAGCAGAGTGAAATCTTTGCCGCTTATACGGAGACAAAAGGCGGGTTACAGGTATTTGGAACACCCGTAGATTACTACTGGTATTACTATATCAGCAGTTATTATGGATACCGGAAAAATCCGAACACCGGAGCAGAGGAGTTTCACAGGGGCGTGGACATTGCAGTGCCGACAGGAACAATGGTACATGCAGCACATGACGGAACGGTTATGGAAGCGGCTTACGATTCCTATTATGGGAATTATGTGGTGATTACGGACAGCAAGGGATATACCACAAAATATGCCCACATGGACAACCTGAATGTATCCGCAGGGCAGAGTGTAAAAAAAGGTGACAATATAGGTAAAAGCGGAAATACAGGAAGCAGTACCGGAAGCCACCTTCATATCGAATGTCTGTATAACGGGGAATATTATAACCCGTTATTTTATTTTGAAGCAGGCACACAGACGATTTACGGGGAGACACCGGGCGGAACCGGAGGAGGAACAGGCAATGTCATACCGCCGGATTCCTATGACGATGCAACCGTACAGGCACTTATGACAGAAGCAAACAGATACCTCGGTATGCCATACACCTTTGGCGGCACACCGCCGTCAAGTTTTGACTGTTCAGCGTTCGTCTGCTGGGTATTTTCAAACAGTGGGGTTCACAACCTGCCAAGAACCACAGCACAGGGCATTTATGACCAGTGTACTCCGGTATCAGCGGCAGATGCGAAAGCAGGGGATATTATCTTTTTTACCGGGACATACAACGCAGGGCGTCCGGTTACACACGTTGGTATCTACTGCGGAAATGGTACGATGGTGCATTGTGGTGATCCGATCCAGTACACATCCATCAATACATCTTACTGGCAGAGCCATTTTTACGGCTTTGGAAGATTAAATTAACGGAGGGAGGAAACACAGGTTGTCAGTAGAAAGAATCAATTCACAGCTTAAAAAGGTCAGAGAACAGATCGCACAGTTGCAGGAGAAGGAAAAAGACCTTGCAGAGCAGAAACAGATGGCAGAGGATGCCGAAACCATGAAGATCATAAAGAAATATAAAATCTCATCTGAGCGTTTACAGATGTTAAACAGGCTTAGTGAGGATGAAGTGAGAAATTTATTACAGAAACGGGAACAGGAAAAGGAGGGTTCGACCAATGAAAAACAGGAGATTATCGGCTAGGGCAGTGGTGTCCCTTATACTGTCGGCAATACTTTTTTGTATGCCGATGGGGGCATTTTTTGCCAACAGGACAAACACGATAGAGGTTCATGCGGAGGATAGTGCAGAGCAGAAAACAGAGAGTGCGGCAGAGGAAAGCAGTGTTGATAGTACAACTTTCGGCAATGGTAACAATGGCAGTTCTGATTCTAGCAGTGGAGAAAACCATACAGAGCAGTCCACGGAGAATACAACGGAGAATTCCACAGAAGGCACAACCGAGGAGACACAGCCTTCCGCAAAATGCACCTGCAAGGAAAAATGCAGTCAGTATGCGGTGGATGAGGATTGTGAGGTGTGTGCAAAGGATTACAAGGAATGTGCTTATATCAATCCGAGCGTAAAAATTACAATCAATACACCTTCTGGGTGGCATAACGATACCACGAAAGTAACAGTCAAGGTGGAGGATACTATTGTATCCGGCAATTTTACCGTTCAGACAGTAAAGGCGAAAGTCGGGCAGAATGGAAGCTGGACAGATATTACCGAGGATATGTACATAGAGATTTCCGAAAACAGCACCATTTATGTGCAGGTCACAGACCAGAAGGGCAAGACCTATGAGAAAAACCGCTATATCAAGTGCTTTGATTTTACGAAGCCTACCTTAAATGCGGCAGTCAGCGACGGTCTTTTGAGCATTCAGGCACATGATACGGATTCCGGTATCAAGGCAATCTATGTCAATGGCTATGAGTTTACAGAGCATACGAATGGAGCCTTGAATATCCGTCTGCAACAGTTCGATGCAGGGTATCAGTATTTCACGATTTCAGCAATGGATAATGCAGGAAATACCTCTGAAATCTATAAAACAGCCAATCCGTATTACACCGATCCGGAGAATAAGGACAGCAGTGAAAAAGATCCGGCACAGCAGCTTCCGGTGGATGCGTCGGCAACCAAGCCAAGCTCTGCAACCGCACAGGTCACAGAGCATACAAAAACGGATGTGAATGGAAATACAGTTTCCCAGACAGGCAGTGGAACAACTTCAAGCAGTTCCGCAACAGCAAAGCAATCTCCAAGTACGGGAGATACTTCTAAGGATGCAGACCAGAGCAGTGACAGCCAGACCACAGAAAAAGGCAAGGAATTTTACACAATCCAGACTGCATCAGAAAAGATATTTTATCTTGTGATTGATCGTGATGGGGAAGATGAAAAGGTGTATTTCCTTACAGAAGTCAGTGAAAATGACCTGTTAAATACCACAACGGATAACAGCGAGACACTTCCGAAAAATTCAGCGGCATTGGAATCTGCAATTCTTACCAAAGACAGTGCATTGTCAAATAATAATGCAGATACCACAGGAGAGAAAAAACAGGGAACGGAAAGTGTTGAGGGCAGTACCGAAGAAAGCACGGAGGATACAAGTAAGCCGAAAGAGGATACCGCAAAAGCAGATGGTTCCGGCTTTACATATATTTTAATAGGCATTGCTGCGGTAGCTGTGATCGGAGTGGTATATGTTGTGAAGTCTAAGAAGAAAAAGGAAAACTTCATTGATGAGGATGAAGATGAGGACGAGCTTGACGAGGACTATGATTATGAGGACGAGGACGAAGCCGAGCAGGATTCAGACGAAGCATTCTTAAATGGTGGCGATGATACGGAATCAGAGGACACAGGCGAGAATGACAGTGAAGATAACAGTGACAACGATAATGATGAAGAAAACGGGGAGGAATAGAGATGGAGCTTGTAATTGCAGAGAAGCCGAGCGTGGCACAGAGCATTGCGGCAGTTCTTGGTGCCACACAGCGTAAGGACGGTTATTTGGAAGGCAATGACTATCTGGTATCATGGTGCGTGGGACATCTGGTAGAACTGGTACAGCCGGAAAGCTATGAGGAAGCATGGAAGAAATGGAGTTATGACAATCTTCCGATCATCCCACAGGAATGGCAGCATGAAGTGAAAAGTGATACGAAAGCACAGTATCAGATTTTGAAAAAACTTATGCATGATGACAGGGTGGATGCAGTCGTGTGTGCTACCGATGCCGGAAGGGAGGGAGAGTTGATCTTCCGCCTGACCTACAACATGGCAGGGTGCAGAAAACCGATGAAACGATTATGGATTTCTTCCATGGAGGAGAGTGCTATCCGTGACGGCTTCCATAATCTTCGTCCAGGCAGTGATTATGACAATCTGTACAAGTCAGCACTATGCAGGCAGGAAGCAGACTGGCTTGTGGGTATCAATGGCACTAGGCTTTTTACGGTATTGTATGGTGGCAAGGCATTAAAGGTCGGCAGAGTGCAGACACCGACACTTGCCATGCTGGTAGACCGTGAAAGTAAAATCATGAATTTCAAGAAAGAAGCCTATTATATGGCTCATATCATGGAAAATGGTCTGGATGCTGTATCGGAGCATATCAGTGATAAAACGGAAGCAGAGAGGATTGCAGGAGCCTGTGAAAACGGACAGGCTCTTGTCACTTCTGTGATAAAGGAAGAAAAGTGGGTGGCACCACCGAAACTCTATGACCTTACCACACTCCAGAGGGATGCAAACCGTCTGTTTGGCTTTACTGCCAAGCAGACATTGGAATATACGCAGAGTCTTTATGAGAAAAAGTTAGTAACATATCCGAGAACAGACAGCCAGTACCTTTCCGATGACATGGAGGGAACAGCGAAAAATGTGATTGAAGCAATTTTCAATTCGCTGTTATTTGAGCAGAATATCATATTCAATCCAGATATTAAAAGAATTTTGAATAGCAAGAAAGTGACAGACCACCATGCAATCATTCCGACCATGGAGATCATCAAACAGGACTTAAAGGTGATTCCTGAGAGTGAAATGAAGATCCTTTCATTATGTGCGAACCGTCTGCTGTGTGCAACCGGGGAGAAGCACATTTATAATTCCACAAAGGCAGAGCTTACCTGCAACGAGATTGTGTTTAAGGTATCCGGTAAGGAAGTATGGAAAAATGGATGGAAGGAATTTGATGATTTCTTCAAAAATTCCTATAAGACCACAGAGGATAAATCAGATGCCGAGGAAGAAAAGAAGCTGCCGGAGCTTCGTGAGGGCATGACGATTGCAGTGGAGCAGACAAAGGTTTCCGAGCATTTCACACAGCCACCGAAGCATTATACTGAAGATTCCCTTTTGTCGGCAATGGAGCGAGCCGGAGCAGAGGATATGGGTGATGAGGTGGAGAGAAAAGGACTTGGCACACCTGCCACCAGAGCCGATATCATAGAAAAGTTGGTAAAAGACGGATTTGTGAAACGTGAGAAAAAGCAGATGATCCCGACAGAGGACGGAATGAAGCTGATCACGATACTTCCAGATGTAGTAAAATCTCCGAAACTGACCGCTGACTGGGAGAATGAGCTTACTCTTGTATCCAAAGGAGAAGTTGCTGCAGAACAGTTTATGTCAGGTATTGAAGCAATGGTAACTGATCTTGTAAAGACCTATCACAGCGTTAGTGATGAACATAAAGCCATGTTTGGCACAGGCAAGGGTGGACAAGAAGTGCTAGGCAAATGCCCGAAGTGTGGTGCTGATGTAGTCAAGGGAAAATTCGGAGCGTATTGTACCGGGAAATGTGGCATGAATGTCGGCAAGGCACTTGGGGTAACACTTTCCGATACACAGGTCAAGAGCCTGCTTCAAGGGAAAAAGATACTTGTAAAAGGTCTGAAGGGCAAGAAAGGCAGCTACGATGCTTATTTGATTCCAGAGAGGATAGAGGAGTTTTTTTACACGAAGGACGGTAAAGAAATCAAGGGATTACAGTATAAATTTAAGATGGAATTTCCAAAGACGAAAGGAAAGCAGGGGTAGGAAAGAGCTTTTTGGCGTGGTATAATTTATAAGACGATGTAGAGTTGAAAAATGCATAGGAGTGATTAAATGAAAGCACATAAAGTACCAGCGACATATTATGCCGCATGGAAGATTCCGGGAAAGAACCATAGTTTTTATGTTTTTTATAAAGATAAATTGTATAATGAAGGACAAAGTAAGAGTTATAAGGAAGTTGACAAGATAACTCAGGAGCATTCATTTTTCATGGAAGAAAATTTTTACTATTTAGATATTAAGAATGTGCCGGGATTGACATATAAACTGCAAAATGAAATAGAAGAATTTTTAACTAATGGTGCATATAGTATTAAGTGTCAGGATACTTTGGATGAAGATAGTGCTCCCGATTATCCAGTTATTGAAATTAGAGATTATAGTCAATTTATGTATTGGCGTGATCGTATGGATTCATGGATAATTAAAGATTCTGATGGAAACAATGTTACAGTTGATGCTTTCAAAAATGATTTAGGTACATATTTGTTTGGTAAAGTAGGAAAAATTATTGAAGAAAACTACTTTGCAAATGAATTAGAACCTAAGTGGAATGTAATAAAGTCGGAAATTGAAATTCAAAGAAATTCGGGTGATGATTTTGCTTTAGTACATCAAGATGATTTGTTAGAGTTTTTTATTGTCCAATATCTTAGGCTAGAGGGGGTTATAGAAGAATATATTAAGCCGACGCTGGGGATTTTTAGGGATGTGTTTTCATCTATGGGATATGAAGATTCTGAATTAGATAAAATGAAAAATGAGGGACTATTAGCACCTGAATCATATTTTTATGGGGCATTGTTAGATGCTGCACGAGGTGACAAAAAAAGACTCCAGAAGCATATGGATTCAATTAAACAAAATTATGTTATTGATTTATTAAAGGCTGAAGAAGGAATTTCATTTATAACATCGACAAAACCATGTGTAGTAATGAAAATGGAAGGAACATTTAAAGCTGAAATGATTTTCCCGGTAACTCCGCAATATTGTATTAGATTTATAGGAAACAAGTTGGTAGGAAATAGAAGTGGAAAATTTTATGAAATTAAATCAAGTGATGTGAAGGTTATAAATCGAAAGATTATTTCAGAATCGAAAAATATTGTTATGAGTGATTCAAAAATAATATCGGACAGAATATGATAGTTATCTGCAATGAATAAAATTTATCAACACAGCGTCAGAGCGTATGGGAAAACCTGTACGCTCTAATTTTTATCAAAAAATGGAGTCAAAAAATGGAGGAAAACCACATGGAAGAAACAAATGTAACAATGACAGCGGCAGAAATGCAGGGCGAGCCTGCAGCAAAGGAAAATGAAACAAAGGCGGAGAAGTTTATCCGCATTGGCGAGTACCGCATGAATAAAGCGGTGGATGCCATTGGCAGACTGGAAAATCTTGCGAACCGCAGTTCCTATGAATATACACAGGAACAGGTGGATGCTATGTTTCAGGCATTAGAGGGGAGGGTTGCGGAAGTAAAATCAAGATTTGCACCGAAAAAAGCACCGGAAGGCAAGAGTTTCAGCTTTGGTACAATCGAATAATTGCAACAATCAATCATGGAAAGGCAGTCATGTAGTTTATGTGGCTGCCTTTTTGTCGTATCTATGACAGGAAGGAGAACTGTGTGAGAAAATATGATTTTATATCGGCTCTGGCAAAAGAGACAGCAGCCGAGGTTGTCAAAAATCGTGAGGAATGGATGAAATACCTGACCACAGCGGCAAGATTGTATAAGTATCCGTTCCGGGAACAGCTTTTGATCTATGCACAAAGACCAGACGCAACAGCTTGTGCTTCCATAGAACTGTGGAATGAGCGTATGCACTGTTGGGTAAATAAAGGTGCAAAAGGTATCGCACTTTTGGATGAGGATGACGCACATGGAAAGCGTCTGAAATATGTATTTGATGTGTCAGATGTCCATGCGGCAAGGAGAATCGGACGGTATCCGGAACTATGGGAATTACATGAGGAACATAAGGAAGATGTAATTAAGCGTCTGGAGCAGACTTATGGTGCTACCGATGATAAGAAGCTATTTGAAGAAAGACTTATGGAGTTAGCTGACAGGATTGCAGCAGATTATTATGAGGAATTGTTGCCGGATTTGCAGTACATGATCGAGGGCAGCTTCCTAGAAGGACTGGACGAGCAGAATGTCGGTATCCGTTTAAGAGATACTTTATCTGAGAGTATTTCTTTTACACTTTTATCTGCCTGCGGTGCAGATATGCAGGAGTATGGTTCGGAGTTTGCTTTCGATTTTATCCATGAATTTAATTCCATGGATACCCTTGCGGTACTTGGAGATGCAGCTAATGAACTTGCAAAACCGGTACTTTTAGAAATTGGAAGAACCATAAGGGCATATAACAGAAGCCACGAACAGGAACAAACAGAAAATTTAACGCAGAAAGGACTTGCAAATACTTCTGAAATAGACTACAATGCGTTAAAGCGTGAAAGCGAGAGCGGACATGAGGAATATATTGACAACAATCAAAACAGCGTAGAAAGGGGCAATAGCAATGAATCTGACATACGAGAAGAATGGGGATTATCTGATCCCGACATTACAGGCGGACAGTCAGCCGGAGGGAACCGTAACGAAGTACGGAATGATGAGGGAGACTTATCTGAAGGAGAACCACAGGGGCGTGTACTCAGCGTTTCTTCTGAAAGGGACATTGAAAGAACACCTGCTGACCATTCAGAAGCAGGCAGAGGAGAGAATGGAGAAGCTGACAAGCCAGATGGCGGCAACCGAGGGAGTGACAGAACAGCTCAAGGAAACCGATCAGATGCTTTGGGTAGCGAAGATGAACAGCATTCGGAACCGAGCAGAGGAAGTGGTTCTGGGAGAACTGGTTTACAGTCTGTAACAGATACCGATGATCTTCTCCGGGGAGACGCAGCGGAACCCACCTTTACACAACTCAGCCTGTTTCCTTCTTTTGAGGAGCAGGTCGGAACAGTCGCAGCAGCGGAAGCAAGTATGAAATATACCATGCCCGCTGCTTTTTCTTTGCCACAGAATGAGCTTGAAACCATTCTTCGCAGTGGTGGAGGAAAACAGCACAGCAGAAAGCGTATCTTTGCAAAGTACACAGAGGGCAGAAATGCCGAGCAGATGGTGGATTTTCTGAAAAATGAGTACGGACAGACCGGAAAAGGTTTTGAAATCAATGGAAATCCAGTATCAGTGTGGTTCGATGAGCATGGTATGAGCGTCGGCTATGGAACACAGGCAAGGGAAACACCGATTGTCACGATGGATTGGGAAGATGTGGAGAGCCATATCCGTTCCATGATCGAAAATGGTACTTATATGAGTGCCAGTGAAGCATTTCTTGTAGATACACAGGAGAGAAATCGTGTTGCCAATCAGATCTATTTCTTCCTGCGAGATGGAATGGATGAAATGCCGGAGGAGCTTGGCTTAAAAGCAGGAAATTATCCGGAAAGTGAAGCAAAACTCATGGAGCTTCTTTCCACCCATGAGGGCAGGGAACAGCTTAAAAATGTCTTGGAGGATGCGGCAGAGCGACTTGCATCGGGTGAAGCCGAATTAAAATGGCGGCATGTGAAATCACCGGAATATCTGTTATCGGAGATAGCAGACCTTGACAGGGAGAGACTGGAATTTCCATTGCCGGATGCGGTGGAGGTAGCACAGGAAGATTTTATCACGCAGGATGAAATTGACTATGCACTTGGCAGAGGAAGCGGCTATGAGCATGGAGCTTTCCGCATTTATGAGTATTTCATGGAAGGACATGACCAGAAAGAAGCAGTTGCTTTTCTGAAAAATGAATATGGCATTGGTGGTGGTTCCGGCGGACTGCCGGGCAATGATGATTCCCATAATGAACATGATGGAAAAGGTATCCGTCTGGAGAAAGGCAGTTATGGCAATCCGTATGCAAAAGTGCTTCTGAACTGGAATGTTGTGGAAAAAAGGCTTCGTGCGCTGATCAAAGAGGATAAATACTTATCTCCACAGGGGAAGAAAAACTATAAGGCTTATAAGGAAGAACAGGCAGAGAAAGCAAGACAGCGAGAACTTTCTCGTCTGGAGCATGGACAGCGACTTGAATGTAAGAAGGACATCGAAGCCTTGATTGCCGAGAAATTCAACGGTTTTGTACTTCCGAGGAATACCGCAGATGAGATCATAGATAAATATGGCATTGACTGTGTGGAATTTGTTCTTGCAAATACGGTTACGCATTTTGATTATGACGGTCGTTTTTCGCAGAACAATAAGGACTGGGCAAAGGGCATTGTTGCGGAAAATGAGTGGCAGAACAATGATCTGATTCTAAGCTCACATCCGGCAGTGCTGGACGGATTTACCAATCAGGCGAGAAGATATATCAATGTGATTCGGGAAAAAGAAAAGGAAGCACAGCAAAAGATCACGATTGATGGATATGAGTGTGTTCTGGTTGATGAGTGGGGCAGTGAAAAAGAGAAATATCTGCTTGGAAATGACATTGAGGACAGCAGTTTTTATTATGCACAGGTCAATGGGAAATCCTTTGAATACGACCATAAGCCGGAGCGTAGCGAGGTAGAGGACGATTATATCAATGCCATTGCAGAGGAAGATATTGACCGACACGAAGCAGAGGTGTTTTCAAGGTTTGAGGGGACGGATGGTATCGCAGAGCCGGATGAAACTGAGCCACAACAAGAATTTTCACAAGAGGAATCGCAGAAATTATCATGGCATGTGGTACATGATGCAGATGATGAATATGGCAATCCGACACAGTGGAGTGCAACCTTATCAGAGGGAATATTCCTTTGGATTGATAAGGAAGTGGACGGATATGCTATTTATGATACGGCAGACACCACCCGTCCGGCATTGGAGACATTTTCGACTTTGCAGGAAGCAATGGATTGGGGGAATGAGCTTGCAGAAAGTGGCAGGGAAGCAGAAGCGGAGTTTTCTGACGAAAAGGAACAGAATGTTGTTACAAAACAGACAGAAGATGAACTGGACAGTATAGATACGCAGTCTGCCCGTGAGCGTCTGGAGAATGGTGAAGCAGACCGACAGACAGAGGAAATGCTGTCACAGGTGCTTACAGGAGACTGGGAACCGATTACTCTTCCTTCACAGGAAGAAAATAAACCAGTACCGGATAAAAGCAACGCTGTCAATTTCCATATCAGCGATGACCGCTTGGGCGAAGGCTCTCCAAAAGAGAAATTCCAGAGAAATATTGTAGCAATCAAACTGTTGGAGCAGATCGAGGGCGAAAGTAGATATGCAACACCGGAAGAACAGCAGATTTTGTCACAGTATGTCGGTTGGGGTGGTCTTGCTGATGCGTTTGACGAGAGCAAATCAAACTGGTCAGCAGAATATCACCAGTTAAAAGAACTGCTATCACCGGAGGAGTACCGCATGGCAAGGGAGAGTACCTTGAATGCCCATTATACAAGTCCGGTCATTATCCGCCAGATGTACGAAACATTGGAGAAAATGGGATTTTCCAAAGGAAATGTACTGGAGCCTTCCATGGGCATCGGCAACTTTTTTGGTATGATGCCGGATTCCATGAAAGAAAGCAGGCTTTACGGAGTAGAGCTTGACAGTATCACCGGACGCATTGCAAAACAGCTTTATCCGCAGGCAGATGTGCAGATCAAAGGCTTTGAAAAGACCGATTATCCGAACGATTTCTTTGATGTGGCAATCGGAAATGTACCTTTTGGTCAGTATAAGGTGGCAGATAAGCAGTATGATAAAAACAATTTCCTGATCCATGATTATTTCTTTGCAAAGATGTTGGATAAGGTGCGACCTGGAGGTGTGGTTGCTTTTATCACAAGCAAGGGAACCATGGACAAGGCAAGTCCGGAAGTCAGAAGATACCTTGCACAAAGAGCAGACCTGCTTGGTGCAGTCAGACTTCCGAATACCGCATTTAAGGCAAATGCAGGAACAGAAGTGACTTCGGATATTTTATTTTTCCAGAAGCGTGACCGCATGGTGGAGCGTGAGCCGGACTGGGTACATCTGGGAGAGGATGCAGATGGCATTGCAATGAACGCTTACTTTGCAGAGCACCCGGAGCAGATCGTAGGAAAGATGGGAATGGTATCCGGTCCTTATGGCATGGAAAGCACCTGTAAGGCAGATGACAGCAGACCATTTGCGGAGCAGTTAGCGAAAGCACTTCAAAACATTACGGGACAGATTGATACGATTGATCTGGATGAGGAGCTTGCGGATGATATGAGCAGGCAGAGTATTCCGGCTGATCCGTCCGTTAAAAATTTCAGCTATACCGTAGTTGAGAATGAAGTGTATTACCGTGAAAATTCTGTCATGAAGCCTGTAGAAGTATCAGACACCGCAAAAGAACGTATCAAGGGAATGGTGGCAATCCGTAACTGTACGCAGGAGCTGATTGATATGCAGCTTGAGGAATATTCCGATGCGGCAATCAAGGGAAAACAGGCGGAATTAAACACATTATACGATTCTTTCTCGAAAAAATATGGTCTGATCAATTCGCAGACGAATAAGAGAGCCTTTAATCAGGACAGCAGTTATTGCCTGTTGTGTTCTTTGGAAAAACTTGATGATGAGGGCAATTTCAAAGGCAAAGCGGATATGTTTACGAAGCGTACCATTAAAATGGCAGAGGTTGTCACAAGCGTGGATACTGCAAGTGAAGCGCTGGCAGTATCTTTAGCAGAGAAAGCTAAAATCGACCTTGATTTTATGGGAGAGCTGACTGAAAAGGACAAGGATACGCTGATTGAGGAGCTTCGTGGTGTTATTTTCCAGAACCCGCTTACCGATGTCTGGGAGACAGCAGACCAGTATCTCAGCGGAAATGTGCGTGAGAAACTTGCCATTGCAGCAACCTATGCAGAAAATCATCCGGAATATGCTCCAAATGTGCAGGCTCTTACGCAGGTACAGCCGAGGGAGCTGGACGCATCGGAGATTGAGGTGCGTATTGGTGCCACATGGATTGATCCAAAATATATCAATGATTTCATGCGTGATACGTTCCAGACACCGGAGCATTTATTCCGCAGAGATACGATTGGGGTGCAGTTTTCGGGTGTGACCGGAGAGTGGAACATTAAAGGGAAAAACGCTGATTTTGGAAATACGCTTGTCAACATGACCTATGGTACAAGCCGGGTAAATGCCTATAAGATACTGGAAGATTCCTTAAATCTGAAAGACACAAGAGTTTATGATACCATTGAGGAAGATGGAAAGGAAAAAAGAGTTCTTAATAAAAAGGAAACCATGATTGCAAGCCAGAAGCAGGAAGCGATAAGGGAAGCATTTAAGGACTGGGTATTCCGTGATCCGGAGCGCAGGCAGACACTTGTGGCAAAATATAATGAGCTTTTCAATTCCACCAGACCAAGAGAATATGACGGTTCACATCTGAAATTTCCGGGTATGACACCGGATATTGAATTAAAGCCGCATCAGAAAAATGCGGTTGCCCATGTGCTGTATGGGGATAATACCCTGCTTGCACACTGCGTTGGTGCCGGAAAGACCTTTGAAATGACAGCGGCGGCAATGGAAAGCAAGCGTCTGGGACTATGCCAGAAGTCATTATTTGTAGTGCCGAACCACCTGACTGAACAATGGGCAAGTGATTTCCTTCGGTTATATCCCGGAGCAAATATCCTTGCGGCAACGAAAAAGGATTTTGAACCCGCCAACCGTAAAAAATTCTGTTCCCGTATTGCCACAGGCGATTATGATGCCGTTATCATCGGGCACAGTCAGTTTGAAAAAATCCCGTTATCACAGGAAAGACAGGCGGCTACAATCGAAAAACAGATTGATGAGATTGAGCTTGCTATTGATCAGGCAAAAAGAGACAACGGGGAGCGTTATACCATTAAGCAGATGGAAAAATCAAGGAAAGCATTGCAGGTGCGGCTTGACAAGTTAAATGACCAGAGCCGTAAGGATAATGTCGTGACCTTTGAACAGTTGGGTGTAGACAGGCTGTTTGTGGATGAGAGCCACAATTACAAGAACCTGTTCCTTTATACGAAAATGAGGAATGTAGCTGGTATTGCACAGACAGAAGCGCAGAAGTCCTCCGATATGTTTGCCAAGTGCCAGTATCTTGATGAAATCACAGGTGGAAAGGGAGTTACGTTTGCAACCGGAACACCGATCTCTAATAGCATGACGGAGCTTTATACGAATATGCGTTATCTTCAGTATGGAACGCTCCAAAAGCTGGGACTGGGACATTTTGACGCATGGGCGGCTTCTTTCGGGGAAACACAGACAGCCATAGAGCTTGCACCGGA
>OBWV01000642.1_pt1 | contig 27875 bp, 30 predicted proteins | sample 1495351 | NCBI WGS metagenome assembly OBWV01 (sample SAMEA2580122, study PRJEB22360) | human gut metagenome | biome: human gut; feature: human-associated habitat; material: faeces | place: Denmark | collected 2008/2010 | reverse complement strand
AACATCAATCAGGAATTACTTAACTGCATTACGGTAGAGGACGGCACGACGGTTAACGCCGAAACTGGCGAGGTTATCGACGTAGCCGCATTGGAAGCATTGGAGCTTGAACGGAGCGAGAAAATCCGCAACATAGCGTTGTGGATTAAGAACTTAAAAAGTGATGTAACCGCCTTAGACGCGGAAGAAAAAGCCTTCAAAGCCCGTAAGGACGCGGCAAAACGGAAGGCTGAACAGTTGAGTAAATACCTCGCCGACGTACTGAACGGCGAAAAGGTGACGGGGACGGACTTCGCAATCAGTTGGCGTAAATCGACAGCCGTCAACGTGACCGACGAGAAGGCAATCCCGCAGACGTTCTTAATCCCGCAACCGCCTAAGGTTGACAAGACGGGGATTAGTAAAGCCCTGAAGAGCGGCGAAACCGTGAGCGGTGCGGAGTTAATCGAACGACAGAACATGACAATTAAATAGAGGTGATACAGATGAAAGAAATACCGTTATTGACGGCTAATGATGTTGAGTGCCGCATAAAGAAGATAACGAATGAAGGAGCAGTCCTTTTGCTGTACAAGACCGCAAGGGTTGATATGCGTATCCTCGACGAGGTGTACGGGTCAATGAATTGGCAACGACACCACGAGATGATAAACGGCAATTTGTTCTGCACTATATCCGTATGGGATTCAGAGAAATCTCAATGGGTAAATAAACAAGACGTTGGCACGGAAAGCAACGCCGAAGCTGAAAAAGGACAAGCGTCCGACGCTTTTAAGCGTGCCGGATTTGCTTGGGGAATAGGGCGGGAACTCTATGATTCGCCGTTCATCTGGATATCTGGGAAAGTCAGCAAGTACGACCGCTTCCATGTAACTGATATCCAGTATGACAGAGAGAAGCAAGAGTTTACCCGTCTCACGATTTGCGACGACAAGGGCAAGGAACGGTATCGCCTTGGAACGAAAACAGATCGCCCGCAGAAGGACGATTCAACGGAAGAAGAACGGCGAAAAAAGGGAATTGAAGCCATTGAGCAAATGGCTCGTAAGTTGCCGGGATTCGATTTGTACGAATACATGGGGGTAATGACCGGAGAACGAAGTTTAAGCCGCTTATCCGTAAAACAGCTTGAAAGCGTGTACAAAAAATTAAAACAACAATCGGAGCATCCTCATGAAGTTCGTCTCTAAGGGAATACAGGTAATTAAGTCTTTCGGAGTAGGGTTATTTATTCCTTCTCCGAAGGACAACGAGTTATCACAGATAGACGAATCGCAAGAATATACAGTTGAAATAAAGAAAGTATGCAAAAAGCGGAGCTTGAACGCTAACGCCTTTTGTTGGGTCTTGTGCCAGCGAATCGCGGAGCATTTAAGCAAGGACGGGCAGTATTCAAGCCGCGAGGACGTGTACCGTAAGGCGATAAAGGACTGCGGACACTTCACTCCGATACCCGTAAAGGTGGAAGCGGTGGAGCGATTCAAGGCGATTTGGGCGGCTCACGGTATTGGGTGGTTGACTGAAGACCTAGGCGAAGCACGAAAGGCGAAAGGGTACAGAGTTCTCGCGGCTTACCACGGGTCAAGCACTTACGATGCTGCCGAAATGACGCGATTAATTGACTGCCTTTGCGATGAGTGCAGCCAGTTAGGGATACGAATCGAACCGCCTGAATACATGCAATCACTCATAAACGACTGGGGGCATACCGATGATAACAAATCAGTACGGAACGTATAAGGAACACGGACACCGGCATACACGGTTGTACAACATATGGAGCGGGCTTAAAGCTCGTTGCAACCGCCGTAACAATCCGGATTACAAGCTCTACGGAGCAAGGGGGATAAGGGTATGCGACGAGTGGAACGACTTCATGAAGTTCTACGCATGGTCGATTGCTCACGGATACAGCGAAACGCTCACAATCGACCGTATCGACACGGACGGCAACTATTGCCCGAGCAATTGTCGTTGGGTCAGTTGGAAGACTCAGGCGAATAACAAGAGGAACAATCACATGATTACGTTCCGGGGCAAACGGGCAACCCTTCAACAGTGGGCAGATTCTGTGGGGATTAAGGCGAATACTCTGCTTTACAGACTCAAAAGAGGTTGGAGCGTAGAAAGGGCGTTAACGACGTGAACAAGAACACTAAGCAAGACCGCGAATTGTTCCGCAAGACGAAGCGGCAAGCGATTGAGAGAGATGGGAATTGCTGTGTGATATGCGGAAAATACGGGTGCGATGTACACCATATCGTATTTCGTTCGCAAGGGGGAAAAAGCACCCTTGATAATCTTGTGTGCTTGTGCCGTGAGTGTCATAACGACAAGGCACACGGAGCCAAGGCGAATGAGTACAGAACGATGTTCCAGTTGTATGTTGCCGAGAAGGAGAAGGAATGAGTAAAGGAAAGCGTTATTACTGGTTGAAGCTAAAAACGAACTTCTTCGACAGCAAAGAAATGTTACGACTGCGAAGCATTGCGGGCGGTGATACATACACAATTATTTATCTGAAGATGTTGCTGTTATCGCTCAAGACTGACGGGCTTCTTGAATACGACGGAATCGACGCAACTCAAGACGAAGAAATAGCGTTACTACTTCGCGAAAACTTAGACAACGTAAAACTTACAATTGCGTTTTTGAAACGGGTCGGATTACTGGAAATGGTGAACAAAAACGATTTTTTTCTTAACCAAGTGCCGACGCTAACAGGTGGCGAAACCCAAGGTGCAGAGCGGCAAAGGAGACATAGAGAAAACGTAAAAGCGTTACAATGTCACGCTGACGTAACGCCGCCGTCACAAAACCATAACGCTAGAGATAAGAGTATAGAGAAAGAGAAAGAGAATAAGAGTAAGAAGGATAAAACATATAGTCCTTCTCTACCTTCGGTAGCTGAAGATATTGTGACTTTTCTCAACTCTACGGTTGGAAGTAACTACAAAAGCACAACGGGTAAGACACGCAAGTTAATAGCTGCACGGATTGCAGAAGGCTTTACGGTTGATGATTTTAAGACGGTTATAAGCAAGAAAGCCAAAGAATGGCAAGGAACGGATATGGCTCAATACCTTCGACCCGAAACGCTGTTCGGTACGAAGTTCGAAGGGTATTTGAATCAACCCGAACGGAACAATAGGCGATCGCCTATAAGCCGAGCAGAGCAAGAACGGCAAGAAGGGATAGAAGCAGTCAATAGGCTTATAGCCGAATATGAAGAAGAGGAGCGACAGAATGAACAAATCGGACATAACGAAAGCCATAGCACCTTTACAACTAGCATATAAAGGGGCGTTAGAAGAAGAACGATTGAGATTATACGTCATGATGTTAAGCGACATACCGCCGCAAATCCTTGAAGTGGCAGTAAAGAAGCTGATAATGACAAACAAGTTTTTGCCTTCAATCGCAGAGATAAGAGAAACAGCGTACGGCATTAAGGGCACAGTCAGCGGAACGGCTGCACCTGACGAGTCGGAAGCCTGGGGCGAAGTGGTTAAGGCGATTCAGTCAGTTGGCTATTACGGCAAGCCGAAATTTAGCCATGAAGCGATAACGGCGGCGGTTAATAATATCGGTTGGCAAGATATATGCACGACTCCGAACGAGGGAACGAATACGCTACGGTCACAGTTCAGACGGGCGTATCAACTGGCGGCACAACGGCAAAAGGACAACCGAGATAATGCAGTTTTAGGGATAAGCCCGAACAACGAGAAGCTAAAGCAGTTAACGGGGAACATCGTGAAGCGGTTGAGTTAATTCAATTTATAGAGGAGACACAAGGCAATGAAAGAGTACGCATTTAGTTTTAGCAACGAAATGAAGCAGAACGGAGACGAATATAATCTCTTACTCACCACAGCTTATGGCACTTATAACTCCGAAAAGGAAGCCATTCTCGAAGCTATGGAAATGTGTGAATATTACGGATACGAATTTACACACCTGGTCGTAGGAAAGGCAGAATACTTTGCCCCTCGAATAGACGCAGAATCAGTGTTAGAGGATTTAGCGCAACTAGCCGATGATAACGGGTACAAGGAAGACGGATACCTTGAAAACGTCAAAAGCGAACACATAAGTGAGCTTGATGAGATACTCACCAAAGCCTATCTTACATGGGAAAAGAAACACCCCGAATATCGTAACGACAGCTATTTAATGACCAATACTGTTAGATACTCTATCAGTGAATTAAAAGAAGAAATGGAAAATAAGCGAAAAGGAGAATAACCATGAAAAATACAGAAAAGCGGTACATGACAATAAAAGAAGCTATGGAGTATACGGGCATGGGCGAATTGACGCTTCTAGGAATCCTGGCAGATATCGACGTATACCCGGTACAGCCTGGCGGCGTAGGCACAAGGCGATTTATTGACAAGACGGACATAGATGAAGCGTTCCGAATCTTGAAGGACAAGGAGCGAGTTATACGACACACACGAAGCGGACGGCACCCGTTTTAATTAAAAGATTTGAGCGAAGAAAAGGAGATCCGAAAATGAACAATGTACACCTGGAAGGCAATTTAGCACGAGACATAGAAATCAGCTTTACAAAGTCAGGTATGGCAGTAGCCCGCGGGAGCGTCGCATGCAACCGCCGAGTAAAAGACGGGAACGAATGGAAAGACGTAGCGGACTTCGTTCCCTTCGTAGCCTTTGACGCATTGGCCGAAGGCATGAGCGAATGGACGAAAGGTACAAGAGTGTGGGTAGTCGGACGGTTCTCGACAACGAAATACGAGAAGAACGGAGAAACCCGGTATTCATCGAACGTAGTCGCGACAGGAGCGGGAACGGCGATATTCCCGTATAAGAAGAAGGACGGGAAAGATTCAGGATTTAACGGATTAGGAACAGAAGTTGATGAAGAAATTCCCTTCTAATATCGAATAAATTGAAAATTTGGCACTTCTGACGGGTTTTAAGATGGTGAACGATAAAATTATCGTACAAAACCTTAAAACTCGTTAGAAGCCAAAATACGACGAAAAAGGAGCAAACGAAATGGACAATAAAAACGAACGGGACGAAATTCTGGAGCTTGTGGAAGAAATGATGAAAGAGTTCGGATTAACTGAGACGAGTCTGCGGAATCCGATTAACGGGCAAATAGAGGAAGCCGACGAAGTTCACAAACCGACGCATTACAACTGGAGAGGGACGGAATGTAAAGACGTTATACGGCAGTTGTTGGGGTCGGAAGGGTATAAGCGATATTGTGAAGGAAACGTCATTAAATATTTGTATAGATATACGAAAAAAGGTACACCCGCAACGGACATTGCAAAGGCTGCGGAGTACCTAAGAATGATTGCAGAAGAGGAAGCGGGGGAACAATCATGATTATAATCGCTCAGGGAAGTATAGAATTAACGCAAACGTGCGAAATGTACACGACGGGGCGTGTTGTTCAGATAATGATTAATGAAGGCTTCTTTGATGTTTCGTTTAGTAATGATAAAAAGGCTAAAGCGGCACTTCAGTTGATTAAAGAAGAAATAAAGCGGCAATTATCTTCTTGTCGGTGCGAAGTTGTTATTGATATAGATGAAATCAGGAACATAGTTGAGAAAGGATAATAATATGAAACAAACTTTTGTGCGTAATCCGGTTAAAATAGTTGCTCTAAGATTTTATGACAATAATAGAGAAATCGAAGAGTTTTTAAAAGAAAATAATGAACATCATGGTAGAGATTATGGGTGGGAGTTTTGCACCCTTAACCATGAACCCTTCTTGAAAATCCTCACATTCTTGCCGGAGAGCGGAGCATACTCGTTGATTGGAGTTCACTATGGGGATTACATAAGTGCAGACGAAGAAGGGACATTAACATATATAAGTCAGAAAGATATAAAAGAGTCCTACGTCGAAGTCAAGCCTAATGATAAGAAAATAAGGTTCGCCACATTTGATGGCTATTTCAGCACTATAATGAGTTTCTTAGATGAGGCGAATCGTGAGTGCGGTTGTGATAGGTATAAGTATTATTGCTATGTATCACCTCGTTCAATCGTAAAAATTTCTGATAGTAATAGCGAAACAAGTTTCAGCCTAATGGAAGAGGACACATTAGTAATAAATAAAGATGGAACGCTAACCAAAATACCTAAAGAAGGAGATAAGCATGAATAAGGCTGAGCGTTCGGCAATAGAAGAAGCGATAAGTCTACTAGAATATACGATTAAGCACGGGGAGAAAAGCTTTTGGTACGAAAACGTTATTACAACTTGTGAGAGCGATTTACAAGAAACACTGGAGATATTAAAGGGAATAATTAAAACCAAAGGAGATATGCATGAACGGACTTGAGTTAATCGGCTACATATGCAAGTCAGTAATGTTCTTAGTGACGGGCATGATTCTGATTATTGTATATGCGGAATGGAGTAGTCGAAGATGATACGAAGTAAAAAGACGGTAGTTGACGGGATAACGTTCGACAGCAAAACGGAAGCGGAGTATTACGAATATTTAAAGCAACCGGAAGTAGACAAAAGAATACACTTAGTTCATTGTCATCCTAAATTTTTATTGCAGAAATCTTTTGAAAGATACGGACAAAAATACAAGGCGATTAGGTATATAGCTGATTTTTTATGTTACGACTCTGAAAAAAAGCAAATGATTGTTATTGACGTTAAGGGATACGCCATGGAAGACGCGAAATTAAAGCGGAAAATGTTCGCGTATATATACCCGGCGTATAAACTCGTATGGGTCGCCAAATCTAATAAGTATAGTGAAACAGGGTGGATTGATTACGACGAACTACAGAAGTTAAGACGGAAGGCGAGAAAGGAGCGGAAGAATGGCACGACGAAATAAGCGACGACATTATCAAGCTCCGAGGATAGTGATTCTAGGCAAGACAGCGGAGAAGAATAACAAGCCGCGAGAATCCGCGTCACGGTGTGCATTCTGTGGCAGACCGTTGTTCCGTGAATCCGCATGGCACTGGATATATGATGAATACGGACAACGGGTGAAGAAGTGCAATAATGAAGCCATATGCAGAGAGTGTAGAAGTCAAGAAGGCGAAGACGCTTATATTACGGCGGTAACGGGAAGAAGACCTAGACACGAAGAACAGGAGGAAGAATGAACGGGCGGGAATATCTTGAGTATGTACGAAGCTTAAATGTACGGTTAAGAATAAAAGAAGATCGCATTGAGCAACTACGGAAAGACATATGTACTTTACAAGCGATTGACTACTCAAAAGACCGAATAAGTGGAACGAGTTCATCAGACATAAGCGATAAGATAATTAAATTAGACGAGCTTATAAACAAAACATATACGGAATGGGACACGCTTATAGATGAACGAGAAAAAGCCGAAACGCTTATTAACTCGCTAATTAACGTTTACGAACGGCGAATACTGCAACTACGATATGTCTACTGTAAGAGTTGGAGCGACGTTGAAGACGGTATAAGCATGTCGCACGTACAGACGTTCAGACTACATAAACAGGCGGTAAAACATTTTAATCTTATATATCGAAAAGACGGAACATAATGGCACAAAATGGTACTGAATGGTACAACCAAAGTATGATATAGTGTATATGTAAAAAGTAGGGGATGAAGTTCATGCGTGAACGATTCCGAGGAGACAGCTGCGGCAAGTCTCAACCACTAATTCTAATATGTAGTTTATTTACAGGTTGGGGCGGTCACATTGGCCGCCTTTTGCCGTAAAAAAATAAGCCCTCTTAATTGAGGGCTTTTACTATGTTTAAATGTTTAAACGTCTGTCATAAAAGGCATAACCAAGCCAATAGAAAGAAGGTGAGAACATATGAGTGAAGAGAAAAAGAGCGAAAAATTAAATCCGAAGCAAGAAAGATTTGCTATTGAATACATAAAAGACATGAACAATACAAAGGCTGCCGAAAGAGCCGGATATAGTAAAAAAAGTGCTTATATGCACGGCTGTAGGCTGATAAATAATGATAAAGTACGTAAAAGAGTCGCGGAGCTTGAAGCCGAAGTAAAAAATGAAGCAATTGCAACGGCTCAAGAGGTTGAAGAGTTCTTAAGTGCAGCAATGAGGGGACAGTTAACGGAAGAAAAGAGTTATAAGAACGCGAAAGAGAAGAAGGAAAAACAGATCGCGATGAAAGAACGAATAAAAGCGGCTGAACTTCTCGCTAAGCGTTACGCATTATTGACAGAAAAGACGGAGTTAAGCGGTAAAGACGGACAGCCGATTATTATAGAGTTCTCGCATATGCGAAGAAATGAAGATACAGAATAGTCTTATACACATATATAAGGGAAATGAAAACAGAGGAATTGATAGAATTATTCCTTGGAGTTGCATAAAAGTATCGTATAAGCACGGGATAGAAGAAGAAAAACGGAATAAATATGAATATTACAATCGATTACATGCCAAATGTACGGCAAGATGAATTTCATATGTGTAACGCTCCGTATGCAGTTTACGGCGGTGCAAGAGGCGGCGGCAAGACCAAAGCATTAGTTATGGACTGTTTGGCGTACTGCTTAGAGCATAACGGCTGTAACGCTTATCTATTCCGTGAAACATATCCGAACTTAGAAGCAAATGTTATTAGAGAGTGGAAGCGGTCAGTACCGAGAGAGTTATACGAATACTCCGAGCAAAAACATATAGCGACGCTTATAAACGGATCTAAAGTATTATTCCGATACGTACGCACAGAAAAAGACGCAGAGACGTACCAGGGTCAAGAGTTCGATTATTTAGGTATCGACGAATTGACAAAACACACGGAACGAACAGCCGAGTTATTAACTGCATGTCTTCGCTCGTCTCGTGGTTTTCCTGTTCGCTTCCGCGGTTCGTGTAATCCCGGCGGCAAGGGTCATGGTTGGGTAAAACGTAAATACGTAGAAGCAACTGAATACGGTAAATATGAAGTTATCGACAAAACGACTGGACTAGAAAAAATGTTTATACCGGCTCGTGTGTATGATAACGACGTGCTTATGAAGAATGATCCAAATTACGTAAAGCGTCTTGAAGCCTTGCCGGAGCAAGAGAAGAAAGCGTTTTTATATGGTGACTGGGATGTTTTTATCGGGCAAGTCTTCACCGAGTTTAACCGAGATAAGCATGTAGAAGAACCGTTTACAATTCCTGATGACTGGATAAAAGTACGTTCAATGGACTGGGGCTTTTCAAAGCCGTTTTCTATTCACTGGTATGCGATTGATTACGACGGCGTAGCCCATTGTTACCGCGAATATTACGGCTGTACAGGCGAACCGGATGAAGGGTTAAAGCTAACACCGGATGAAGTGGCTGCCGAGGTCGTAAGGTTGTCGGGCAATGAACGATATACATATGACGTAGCTGATAAAGCAATCTGGCAAAAAGATGACCGCATGAAGTGGAGTATTCAAGGCGAGAGCATTGCAGAAATCTTTGAACGGCACGGGATTTACTTCACTCGCTCTAATTCTGAACGTATAGCCGGTAAATTAATGGTTCATCAGTATCTTAGAGAGGGGAAAATAAAAATCTTCTCTAACTGTAAGCACATGCTAAGAACACTACCGGAACTTGTATATGATGAATCGAAACCTGAAGACGTAGACACGACCCAAGAAGATCATGCGTACGATGAATTGCGGTATTTTTGCATGAGCCGACCGATTAAGCCGACACGACCGAAAAAGGAGTTTAGCGACGGTTATAAAACGATTGATGACAGTGAAGAGGTGACAGCATGGGGGATTTAAAAAGTTTTGATATAGAAGCGGCTAGACGAAGAGTAAAAAGTGCGTTAAGTGCTACAAGCGACTGGCGAGAACGAGCCAAAGAAGATTACGAGTTTATGCAAGGTAAGCAGTGGGCTGACGCCGATTTATCGCGTATGAAGAAAGCGGGAAGACCGGCAATTACGATTAATAGAATCCGACCGGTTATAAATCTGTTATGCGGTTATGCGGCACAAAACGAAACGGAACCCGACTTTCTTCCGAGGTCTGAAGAAGACGATAGAATAAGCCGAGTTGCAAAAGGGATTACTAAGTATTGCTTAGACCGTGCGAATTATCAAAGAACGAAGAATAAATGTTTCAGAGATAAAGTAATATGCGGTCTCGCGAATTACTGGATTACGTACGATTTCGATTACTCGCGGCTCGACGGGACTATCAAGATTGATAGGGTTAGCCCGTTTGACGCGTTTATAGACCCTGAAAGCCAACAAGAAGACTTGAGTGACGCTCAGTATTGTGGGCGGTACTCGTGGGAAAGTCCTGATAAGCTGCGGCAAATATACAGCGACAAGCAAAAAGAAATAGACACGCTGCAACATAAGCTTGACAGCACGGAAACGGCTGTTGACACGATAAACACGGAAAAACTTTGGTATGATACAGACTTTAAAAAAGTACGAGTAGTTCAGTATTGGTATAAGGAATATAAGACTCAAGAAGTCTATATGACCAAAGAAGGCGTTGTTACAGAAGATAATCCGTTATTTACACAGCTTAAAGCAACGGGAACGCAGCCGACGACGATACCGAAGACGGCTATACGATACGCAACGTTTTGCGATGATGTATTGTTAGAAGACGGCGAAAGCCCGTATAAGCATGGAAAATTCCCGTTGGTACGTGAATATTGCTATTACACCGGGGAACTGGCAGACGCTGAGTTAGAGCCGGCTGGAGTTGTAAGAGATATAAAGGACGCACAAAGGGAATTAAACAAGAACCGCAGCCAACGTATGCACGTTGTCAATCAGCAATCATTAGGCGTTAAATTCTGGACGGGTGTCGTTGATGAACAGCTGAAGAAGACGATAAAGGAAAAGGCAACAACACCCGGAGCAAACATATTCTTACCGAATGGGGTAAGCTATCAAGACGGTACGCCCGCTTATGATAGTTCTGTAAATATAAATCTTGAACAGCAATCAAGCAATGATTTTTATTCGATTAGTGGAATAACGCCTGAATCGTTAAGTGGTAGCGTTGGAGCAATGAGCGGCAAGGCGATCGACTTACGACAATCAGTAACGACAGTACAGACGGCGGGAATATTCGACCAGACGAAGGAAACAGAGCGGCAGATTGTTCAACTTTTGTGGGGCGAGAAGAACGCCGAAGGACTTATACCGCAGTTCTATAACCAAGATAAAGCAATGCGGATACTTGGCGATGACGGGCAGAAAGAATTTATACAAATTACGCCGAACTTAGGGCAGCCTATGCAAGAACAATTTGCGGTTGACCCGGCTACAGGAATGCCGAAGACGGACGAAGAAGGGAACCCGATTAAGAAAGTATTATATGACCTTTCTTGCTTTGATTTCGATATCGTCATTACGACTTCTCAAGCGTCCGCAACAGCACGACGGGCAAATCTGTATCAGTTACTTGAAGCGAAAAAATCAGGCGTTGATATTCCGATGGATATCATTCTTGACTTCATGGACTTCCCCGAAAAAGAGAGTGTTAAGAAACGCATACAAGAAGCGGCAGAACAACCGAACCTTCCCGATGTACGCATAAACGGACGGCTTGCGGATTTACCCGCCGAAGCGTTAAGTACGGCACTTTCTAGCATTGGCGTACAGATGTCGCCTGAAGAGATATTGCAAGAACGGTTAGCAATGAAGGGATACGCACCGCCACCGCAAATACAACAACCGCAAGGCGTGCAACAGTTAGGGCAAGACCCGCAACAAATTCAGTTATTGCAGAATATGCAACAACTAGGGCAATAAAAACAGACCCGGACACGTCTATAAACTGTCCCCTCCTTTTCTCGTCCTTAGCAAGACGTTAAACGGCTAATTATAAACCACATTCGCCCGGCAACGGCGTTAAACTGCAATTATATTATTTCGTCCGGCAATGACGTTAAACGGCAGAAAGGATATTGCTATGGATAACAATGAAATGGTTAATGCTGAAGAAATGGGCTTTACTCAAGAAGATTTAGAAGTCGTGAAAGACGAAATGGATCAGGGCAACCCTGAAGAATCTGACAGTAAAGAACCTGAAACGCAAGAAAGTGGCGAAAAGCCTGAACAGTCTGAAGAATCTGAAGAACAGGACGAACAGCCTAAAGAAGCCGAAGGCGAAGAACACGCCGAGAATTTAAAAGCGGCACTTGCTCAAGAACGGGCAAGGCGTAAAGCGGCCGAAGAACGGGCAAGGACGTTACAGGCACAGCAAGCACCCGTTACATTACCTGAACAGGAAATAGCTAATATCCGAGATTTTGCAAAGCAAGAAGCGTTAAAGCGGTTAGGGGTAAAGGCTGAAGACGTGGAAGGGTTAATGTATGAAGATGAACAAAAATACAAAGACCTTTTGAGACTACAGACGCAAATTGAGTATGTAGTTTCTAACCAAATGCACAGCCGATACGACCAGATACAGAAGAATCAAACGTTTGTGAATGAAATAAAATCAATCCCGAACTTCAATGAACTGTATCAAGACGGCGTAGAAGCCCTTAACGAAATGACGCTAAAAGACGCAAGACCGATTAATGACGCATTCGCCAATATTGACAACGGTGAAGGAACGGAAGCGGATTTTGATATTGTCCGTAAATTCGTTAAAGAGCTGCAAGACAAACGGGCGGCAACAACCGTAAAGGACAGCCCGTTAGATGTAGCTAAAACCTTGCCGAAGGCGGGAGCGTTAAGCGGCGGCAACAACACACCGCCGAAGTTAAGCGATGAAGAAATTTTGGAAGCGTATCAAAACGGTGAAGCGGACAAGCTTCCTGAAGATGTACGCAAGTATTTTGATAATTTACTTGAATAAGGAGATAAACACATGGCAAACGAAATTCAAATTCCCGCTAATTTAGTACCGAAGGTATGGGCTGCGAAAGTATGGACAGAAGGCGTTAAAGCGTCTTATTTTGACAAGTTTACAGACGCAAACGGCAACAATGTAATTCACAAGAATGTGAAATTAAAAGGCGTTAAAGGCGATAAGGTATACTTTGGACTTGCAATGAATCTTACGGGTGACGGTATCAAGGGTAATAACACACTCGACGGACACGAAGAAGAATTACACATTTACGATTTCGCCGTTCCCGTTGAACTTGTTCGTAACGCTGTCGCTCGCTTCGTGGCAGATGACCAGAAAAGCCCGTACGAAAATCTTCAGATTATTAAACCGGCTCTTCAACAGTGGGTTACGGATTGGCTTGATGATACCTTCATTAAGAAGTTAACCGCTTCCCCTACAGCCGGAGAAGTTATTTACGCTTCGGCTGCGGGTACTGAAGCCGGCACGACGGCAAACGATAAATTAACGTGTGCGTTGATTTCCCGTGCAAGACGTAAAGCAATGCTTCATGCTCCGAAGGTGAACCCGGTAAAAGTAGACGGTCAAGACCGCTATATTATGTTAGTTTCGCCGTGGGCGGCTAAAGACCTTAAAACGGATCCCGTATGGATTCAGGCTCAGGCACAAGCAAACGTCCGTGGCCGAGAAAATCCGATTTTTACGGGTGCGTTAGGCGAATATGACGGCGTTATCCTGTACGAATATGAACGTATCCTTAACACGACTACAGGGGCAAGCAGTGCCAATGTATGTCATAACTTGTTGCTTGGCAAACAGGCTGCGTGCTTTGGCGTTGCAAAAGAAGCTACTCCGATTAAACAGGTTAGCGACTACGGCAACCGTGAAGGCAACGGCATTTCCTTGTATGCGGGTATTGAAAAGTCGAAGTATAACGGCAAGGATTACGGCGTAATTCAAGTTATTACAGGCGGCACGGTAGAAAAATAATGAACGCAAAGGACAAAGGGGGAAGGGATAACCTTTCCCCTTATTCTTTTATGAGGTGTATATGAGAGTTAGAGATTTAATTAATAGGGCGTATATGCAAGTTGGCGATACGTCACAAGAGACATACACGCCTTATCAGTTTTTAGAGTTTTATAACGAGGGTAACCAGTTACTAAACACGCTCATGGGGAAATATTGCCCTAGCCTTGGAGTCACTACGTATGAAGATAGAGGAGTCGGGCAAATTTTTCTACCTAATCAGTGCGTGGCAATTAGAAAGGTTACGGCAGACGGGCAAGAGGTTCGCGGGTATCATGTTCTAAATTTGCAGACAGTGAAGTTTAAAGCCGATAAAGAACAAGCTATATCCGTCGATTATGTGCCTTCGGCAGAGTATAAAAAATTCGATGATAACAGCAATTACCCTGCTGAACTTGAAACTCTTTTAGTTGATTATATGGTTGCTCGCATTATGAACATAGACGTATCCGGAATTACCGGGAGCATGATAGAGGCCTTACGGTCGCTTAATAACAGTTCCGATAGTGAAAGCGGCTATGTTCTTTCTAAGGGGTATTGGGATTATGACAGTACAAGAACTGATTACGCTGATTAGTGTAGAAAGCAATGAAATACTGGATGATAACAACGACTACATTCAGTATATAAACGCTGGCATTGATTACCTCTCTATGATACTGGTTGCAATTCGTGATAACGAAGTAGTTAAGAGCATGACCGTAACGAACAATAGCGATGTTCCTACAAACTTTATGGGGTTCGTTCCTAAAAGCGGGTATCCCATACGGATTGTGAACGGACTGTTCTCAACATATGACGGTGAGGACGTGCAAGACGTGTTTTACAGTATCCGAAAGAACCATATAAATTCCATGGATTCAGCCGTTCCGTTTAGCGAGTTTTTTACGTCGTATCTGGTACAACTTATTTCATTCTTGATTAAAAAGAAGTCGCTAATGATTGATTACGCTAATTATGATAAAGGGTTTATTGACCACTTGACGGAGTTAATCAAGGCGTCTAGAGGGCTTACGTAATGGGCGAACGAGCAATAGCAAGTACAAACGGATATAGGCTTGGCCTTGACTGGAGCAATCCACCTGAAGGGATTGATATACAGGCACTTACTCAGGCAATGAATTGCGAGTTTGATAGAACGGACAATGCTTTAAGAACGGTATCAGGGGTAACCATTGCGTACGACGCGGGAATGTCGATAGACACGTTATATTACGACGTGTACCGGCACAAATGGTACTTTACACACGGAACAGAGTTATACGAAACGGATCTAAAAACACGTAAGCGATTAGGAACGCTCACAGGGCAGCACAAGCCGAAGTATCACGCTTACAGCGGTGATATTCTCATCGCAAGCGGCGGTAAGCTACAAGCCATAAGCGGAACGGGTGAGTTATCGACGGTAGACGGCTCTCCGTCTTGTGAGATTGTAAACAGCCATGCGGGTCGCGTTCTCGTTGCGTCTATTTATTCTCATCGGCTAACGTGGTCGGCTATTGGCGATTACCACAGTTGGGAGAATAACAAAAACGACAGCTCAAGTGGGCAGTATTTAGATGTTGGGTACAAAGACAAAGGGGCAATAGTTGCCGTCGATTTTCTAACACGTGCAATTATCGTTTACAAGGAATACGGAAAGGTTTATCAGGTTGTTGGAACCCCTGACGAAGGGAATTTATCCGTGTACCCTTTGTCTAGCACGGGTTTTTGTAGTGGTTCGGCGATTAATATAGACGATAGAAGTTATTACCTTGGAGAACAGGGCTTAATGTCGTTCATGCCGACAAACACATACGCAGAGATACAACCGTTTGAAACAGGGTTAAACATTAACTCTTATCTACTTACTTACGTTGGAAAAGATTGCGAGATGTGGCATTGTCCGAGCCGTAAGCAATTATGGATTAAGCCGCATAACGGCGGCGGTATTTTCCTGTATCACTACTTGCCGAGGTATCAGGACGGCCGAGGAGTGTTTACGTCACGGCAGTTTGTTCATGACGTGCATGATGTGGTGGACGTGAATAAGAACATTTACGTTGCGTACGGCAATAAAATAGGGGTGCTTGATGACCGTACAGACTTAGACGACGGACAGCAGATAGAAACGTCTATAGTAAGCGGAAACAGACTTGCAATGCGGCTGTTCGTTCTTATCATGAATTACAATTTTGTAACTCACAACCTGATAGACGGATACGGTAGCGTACAAATATCGGACAAGACTCCGAAACCTGTAACGTTTGCGAGCAAGTCAACAAGAACGTATTACGCCGATGAACGTACTTTTAGTGCTGATGACAAGTTAAACGTTAATGAGTACACGAAAGTATATAAAATCGGCGGCGGTGCCAATCGTAACGTACAGTTTAAAATCCATGTGCAAAAGGGAGCGATTTCCTTACGGCAGTTGGATTACACATATGAAGAGGTATAGCCATGGCATATAAAGAAAAATACGCACTTGATATAACCCCTCAAGGCGATACAGTGCGGCAAAGTATTAAAAAGAACCGTGATGAGATATTAGAAGTCGCTAGAACGGTCGAATTGAAAAGCGGCGGCGGTGCGACGGGTCTCCGTAACAGGTTTCTTAACGGTAAGATAAGCAACGGGGAATATTCCTTTTTGACAGGGGATAATCTTGGCGTAACGCTCGACGGAACACAAACACCCGTAATTGTATCGTTTGCAGACGGATATAACGAGTTTGGGGCAGTTGATTACGTCGCGTCTATTGATAGTAAGGTGAGTGCTTGGAGTTTGCTGCCTAATAAAACGCAGTACATATATGTAGAGCGGACTGGAAGCGGTGCCGTAAGTTATGGCAGTACAACCGTAAAGCCGGTGCGACAGTCAACGCCGCCTGATACGGTTTTAAACGCCATGTACTACAACGACATTATGGACATGATGTACGTATATAACGGATCTCAATGGGAACGTAAACAGCGTGTACTTATTGCCGAAGTAGTAACAGACGGAACGAGCGTAAAGACCATTAAATATTATCAGCCGAGTATGAACGGAAGCGGTATTGCGACAGGCTCTATCACAAGTACGCAAATTGCTAACGAGGGTATTAAATCCGTAAGCATTGGTAATGGAGAAGTAAAAACGGTAAACCTTGCGGACAAATCCGTAACCAAAGCAAAGTTAGCAGATGACACGTTAAAGCATATAAACGACGCTGACAACGCTGTTAGAAGTGACTTAACCAATCACAAAGCCGATACAGCCGCACATAAGCCGATATTTGACGGGTTTGTAAAGTCGGCGGCCTATGACAACGGCAAGTTAAAAGTAACGCACGGGAGCGGCACAATTGACAGCGTCAATATCATTACAAGCAATGCCGCCGATACGAATTTGTCATTAGGCGTTTCGCTTGGGGCTGTTAATTCGATTATTTCGGCTCTTCATATTAAAGACGGCAATGACGTTGTACAAGCATTGGGGAATACAGGGCTATCGTCTATCGGCATGGAATTTAATACAAGTAATCCCGACTTGTGGTATATGAAGTTCGGCAAGGCGTTTCATAATTTCACCATACAAGGCGGTAAACGACAGGTTGGAAAACAGGTTGACACCCGCAATGACCCGATGATATTCCCCCGCCAGACATTCGCTACTGCTTTTAGTGATAAATGTTTGTGGATGGGATTCACCATTACACCTGTAGCCAATGGAACATACGGACGTTTTTGGGGTAATTCAGCCGCTTCCGTATTTGCTCGCGAAATGAACAAGACCGACTTCACGTATGAAGTTCATTCTATGCTTGAAGGGATGTTACTTGAAACGGCAACAATGAAATGGATTGCCGTGGGGGTATAGTCATGAAAACAGATAGCTTACAAGACATGGTAAAAGACTATGAACGGCGAACGGGTGAAAAGGTTTCGTTTGATGGCTTTTTCTTTGATGAAGGCAATCATTTCCGAGATGATAACTTTCAATACTTTAACTTCTTCCCTAATGAGGGCTTTATATTCTGGGGGATTAACGAAGAACATGGGGAACGCGTGTTTAGTATTTTACAGACATACGGGAACATGAAAGTAATTGGAAAGTTCATTGTAGACGTAATGGACAAGAACAAACTTGATACAATCGTTACGGCTACGGCACGAAAAAGCGTAAATGGGTTTGTTAAAAAGTGGGATATGAAACGGCTACCCGCCTATGACTACACTTATTACGGGAAGGATTATAAAGTCCTTATAACGAACAAAGAAAGCCTTGAACGCACCTTATAGGAGATAAACATGATATTTAATTTACAGCTTTTTGGCGGCGGCGGTAAAAAATCAAAAGTATCGCATACCGAAGCCCATCTGCCTGAAGCAAGCGTTGAAGAAAAAGGGTTACTTCAAAATCAGTTAAACTGGATTAACGGGGCAAACGCTAGTGCTAATAGGCTTCAGGGTATGGGAGACGGGGCATTAAATAACGCCGTAACGCCGAATTATCAAGACATGTATAACAATTACTTGGCTGCCAATAACGGCAACCAAAACGCACTGGCAGCACTACAAAATCAAGTATCATCTGCGGGAACAAGGAACCTTACAGATAATACAAAGTACGCTCAACAGCTGGGAGCGGCAACGGACGGCATGGTAAATAACGCCGACCGTTTAGCCAATGAGTATAACGGAGCGGTACTAAAGAATCAGACCGCCATGAACGACATTACTCAAGGCAATATCCCCGAAGCATACGCAAAAGCACGGCAGACGGCTTTAAACAATGACTTACAAAGTACCGTGGGGAATGCGTTATCAGGGTTGGCCAGTCGCGGGATCATCAACTCTTCACAGGCTGACAGTGCTTTGAACGACATATCCAAAAACGCAACGAACGCACTGGCGGCACAATACACCCAAGATATTAATACGGCGGCTAACCTCAACAATCAAGCTTATACCAATGCTTTGAATGGCATTGGGGCAAAGATGAATTTATGGGGCAACCAATTCAATAACCAACAGTCTGGAATTATGAACCAGGCGGCTTTAATGAATCAGGGATACGCCAACCAGGTGAATAATGCGGGAACAGCCGCGGGACTTGTCGGACAGCGTGAAGGATTGGCGGCCGCTCCGATTAGTACAGGCAGTTCGACGCAACAGGCGGCAATACAGCCGGCTAAAGATTATTACACCATGGCACAGCTTAACAATTCCGATAATGAGGACTTGTTAAAAGCCTATATGCAAGGACGTTACGGATTAGCCGCACCCGCACAAACAACAGTGCGACAAGGAAGCGGAGGATTTTTAGGAGGATTTATGAGCGGATTTTGTTTTGCAAAAGGTACAGAAGTGGCAACGGTTGAGGGAAGTAAGCCGATTGAAGAAGTTGTTACAGGTGATAAGATCATATCCCTTGGGGAAGTGCTTAACGTTATCGCTATGCACGAAATGGGAGAATCTCCGACGGTACGACTTAATACGGAAGATACAGGCGTGGTTACTACCGCCAGTGAAAAGGTACTTACCAACGACGGATTAAAGCTTGTATCTGAAGTTGAAGTTGGTGAGCCTATTATGACGGTACACGGTTGGCAAAAGGTCACAAGCAAGGAAGATACAGGCATTACAGAAACGGTATATGAACTTGAATGTGACGGGGATAATCTGTTTTACGCTAACGGTATCTTAGCCGAAGGGATTAGCCAGGAAGAGTTACAGGCCTTGAGCGAAGACGAAAAGAAGAAAGGCAGTAAGAAAGGAGAAGCCTAATGAGTACGATTTATTTACAGGACTTTGAGCCGTGGGCGGCACTTGGTAAGCTTGCGGGAATGTACGCAACCCATAGACTGGGACAGCTAAACGAAAACAACATGGCAAAAGGGCTTAACGATGTTCTTGGCGGTGGTGGGAATGGACAGCAACAGCCCGCAGACAAAACGGCCGTTGTAGATGACGGACGCAACGGATTATGGAATCAGTCGCTACCCGCTTCGCAATTCAACGCGGGGCAATATATGAGTAATTCCCTTCGTAGTCAAATCGGCAATGGAAGCGGTGGATTGTGGGGATTTGGCCAAAGTCAGAACACAACGCCTATTACTCAAGCCGCACAGGCTACACCTGTAGCACCTACGCCGACAACAGCACAGCCGATACAAAACAGTAACGCCGATACGACGGCGGCACCGGCCGCATTTTCTTCGACACCTTCGTTTAATCAACGTGGCGGTTTATGGGGATTTGGCCAACAACCCCAACAGCCGCAAGGGTATTTTGGCATGGTAACGGGGAATCCGAATTTTTTCGGTAATGCGTCCCGCGAGGTAGATAGCACCGATACGGACAACAAGACGCAACAGGACAAGCCGGGCTATCAAGTTCCGAATAAGAGCGACATTATAAAGGACGCACGGAAGCGGCTAGGGGCAGATGTATTGACCCTCGTTAAATCTGGTATGGACTTTAAAACCGCGAAGGGGATCGCCGAGGAACTCTATAATACCGATGTAAACAACGAGTACACCAAACAGGCTAATGCGTTCTCCGATAACGTTCTTGCACCTATGCGAAATCAAATCATACAGAGCCTTATTTACACCAAGGATAAGGACGGTAATACGGTTGTTGATACGTATAATTCGCAGAAGGTTAAGGGCATAGCCGCAGCCGTCGATAGGTACAATTACTATGCTAATAAGATAGGTGCTGAAAAGATTGACATGAACAACCTTAACAGCATTTATGCGTTGCATGATGATTATAAGTTCCAACAGATGAGTAACGGACACGTTGCCCGGTTCAACATGACCCAAGGCACAATTGACGATGTTGGCAACTACGCAAAATCCAACATGCAGCAAGCACAGAACGGCCAAATGTTCGTAATGACGGATGACGGAAAAATACAAAACCTTGGCAATTTCGGTAAGAAAAATATCAAGGTCATGAATGACGGTACGGCTTTCATGGTTGGGGCTGACGGTTCATTAACTCGTATTGGTAAATACGTTGACCCGACGAAAGCGGCAACGGCGAAGGCAGCACAACAAAACGCAGCCGTTAAAAACCTCGTTACATTACACAAGGCATGGCAATCAAGCCACCCCGGAGAAGACGAATCTGAAAGCCCGTATTACGCTAAAATTAGAACGTCTATGGGCTTAGCTAACCCGACGTACTCCGAGGAAGAGCAACAACAAGTTGCTGACAGAATCAACCAACTAAAAGCGGCGGGGGTATCGTCAGCACAAATTAAATCCGAGTTAATCGCAAAGGGTCTTAACAGGTACGCCGACTGGGTGCCTGATGATTAATAGAAGGGGCGTTTATGACGTCCCTTCTTGTTTATATATGAAAGGGTAAAACATGGGAGCGTTTGATAACCTTTTTCCGAATGAACAAGATAGTTTAAATTACACACCGCAAGGGTACTTTGATGATATTGTGGAAAACGGTATCATTCAACAGCAGTTAGCCCAACAACAAGCGGCACAACAAGCACAACAAAGCAGTGGCGGATCTATTATTGACGGAATCGCCAACAACGTAGAGTACGTAAAAAACGGCATTGCCAACAATGTGGAATACGTGCAAAACGGGTTTGATAATGCTGCAAAGGCAGCCGCTGACCAAGCGGAAACAACGTTAACTAACGTAGGGAACACGATAAAAGACTGGGGGAACAATGTAAAAAACGCCTGGGATAATTATAATTACCAAGTTGGCAACGCTATTGTTAACGCGTCTAACGAAAACGGCGGCGTTGTTCCTATGGTTGTATCTGATGACCCTGAAGCCACTCTGACACAGTACGGCGGTACAGATTACACCAATGCACGAAGAGACTTATATAACGAAGCTATCGGCAAGCCCGCCGCCAATCTTGCTATTACTCCGTTCATGCCGACACCTATACGAGCAGTAGCCGGAATTGCAGCCGCTCCGATGATTGCGGGAGACCTTGCAGAGATTGCAACGCAAAACGCTGAAGCCAAAGCCAACGGAGAAGCACCCGAAGGAATTATGGGGAACCCTGTCATAGCAACGGCAAAACAGTTTGCGATAGACCCGATTATAGACCCTGTAACACGTGCCGTAAGTGACCCGTCTGGGTTTATTGGCAATATCGTTGATAACCCTACCAACCTTTGGAGTGATGTATTTTTACCCGTAGAGTTAACCAAAGGGGCAGTACCTAAAGGGGTAAAAGAGGGCGTTTATAATAAAGTCTCTGATGTAATTCCTGAACGAGTTAGCGAAGTTAAAGAAAAGATAAGCGACACGGCAGAGAACGCACGCAATAAAGTAGCTGGAGCGTTTGACGATATAGGCAGAGCTGAAATTACAAACGAAACGCCTGAACTTGCAGCCGCATACGAACCGCAAGGAATGTTTGAAGGCATTATCCCTGAAGAAGCCGTTAGCGATTATGTAACACCCGAACGCCCTGAAGGTGGGTACGAAGAAACGGGAAATCTTCAGAATGACATTTATAACCGTTACCGTGCGGCGGGATTTACAGACGTGGAAGCGGCAGCCCTCACGGGGAACATTGGGGCAGAAAGTAGCTTTGACACGGGTGCCGTAAGTTACGACGGAAACGGATCCGTTGGGTTAGTACAATTCACGGGTCCGAGAAAGACGGCACTAGAAAACTTTGCGGCAGAAAGAGGCCTTGACGTAAACGACTGGAGAACGCAAATAGACTTCTCCGTTTACGAGTTAACGCAAGGCGAAGAAACAAAAGCATTAGAAGCAATGCGGGCGAATCCTGACGCAACTCCAGAAGAAATGGCGGTTATCGTTCGCGAAAGATATGAACGTCCTGACCCGTCTGTAGCTAACGACGCAGAACGCCAACGAGTTGCCCGCGAAACTTTTGACGGTAATTACGGGGATTACAAGAGTACGCCGAGAAACGGAGTATCCGAAAATGGCGAATCACGTCGAATCCAACAGGCCGAAAAGGAAATTCCGCATGAAATTGTAGAAAGCGACAAAAACAATTCTCAAATAAGCGGAGATAAAGAAAATTTAAATATTTCGGCAAAAAGCGACCTCGTAGAATCAGATTTAAACCGTGCTAAAGATGACTTGAATATGAATACTAGCACCGATGATACAAACGGCGTTAGAAGTGAAAATAAGGCGGTTTTTGATGATTTAGCTGAAAATAACGCAAAAAAAGAGGCGATAAGTCAAAATATTGACATATCACCTGAAAAATTAGCAGAAGAAATTAATAAATCGCCTAAAATTATGGATTCATTCCGAACCTATGACATTGATGAGCTTAGGCGGTATGAAGAAATGTCATGGAAAGATGTAAATCAAGAAGTAAAGAAAAACATTCTTGATTTAAAAGCCGGCGTTATTGACCCGTTAGGGAATTTAGTGAAGTTTATCTATAATACTGTAAGCCGAAAAAGCTTAGACGGGTTAGCAAACCATTTATACATGGGTTCAGGAAGAGAACCCCGCCATCCTAGTAAGTTAAGGGGATTCGCAACTCAACTCATAAAAGACACGTTGGAAAGCCCTGACGTAATATATGAACAAGCGAATGGGAACCATAGATATGTTGGGTTTTATCGTGGAGAGCGGAATTTACTACATTCCGTAATTGTTTCGGTTAAAGATGGAGAGGTAAGTAAGATAGTAACCTCGTTCGCCCATGATTATAGCCTTGATCGCAGTGATGGGAAAATCGACGCAAAAAAAACGCTCAGTTCTGAAAACAGTAATACACGCGTAACAAATGTTGTACACGTGAACCCTGAAATCAGAAGAGAGCTTAGTTCCCGACAGTCGGAGCGTCCCCCGCAGGCAACCAGTGATAGTGCCGCATTGTCTGACGCTAGACCCGACACATCTGGTAATTCAAGAGTAACAGATGAACCGGGTAAAGTCAATGATAAAGATTTGTCATATAGCGTTAGCAATGACAACACTCCTACGGGGGAAGGCATTGAGCGACTGGGGCGGCCTGTTACACGACGGGAAATTATTAATACCGTTAATGACTTGTTTGACCAACGTGTAAAGTCTGGACGGCTTGGCAAGAGCAAAGACGTTCTTGGATGGTATAACCGCATGACGGAAGTAATCCGTACTCGTAATTTTGGCGACATAAATACGCTTATGCATGAGCTTGGCCATCACGTAGACCATAAGAACGGATTCAGCATTGACCCAAAGTTTAATACCGAATTTTCCAAGGTTGTACATGAACGCTTCGGCAAGGTGTATGACAAATTAGGCGATGAAGGTATACGCAAAGAAGGGTACGCCGAGTTCTTCCATGATTACGTAAGCGACCGAAACAAAGCAAAAGCCGACTTCCCGACGTTTTACGACCACTTCACGGAACGACTGGCAAAGGACAAGGAATTAAACGGAGCGATTAACAAACTGTCTAAGGTTACGCATGAATGGTTTAAGCAAGCTCCGGAAGAACGCGTAAAGGGATCCATTTCATTCGATGACGGGAAATTGTCTACAAGAATAAAAGACATTTCCGACAACGGCGGGTTTAAAGAAAAACTTTCAGACTTAGGACATAGCTTATATACGCATACCGTTGACGAACTGCACCCGTTCGAACAGCTAATGAAAGAAGTAAACAAGCAAATCGGCAAGGAAATCCCGTTTGAAAATGACGTATATAAACAGGCGTGGTTATTCAGAGGTGCGACGGGCAAGGCTCAAGCCCTTGTTGAATTTGGCGATAAGGCGGCCGGGGTTAAAGGGCTTAAAGCTATATTAGAACCCATCGGAATCAAAGAGCGTAAAAACTTTAGTGCTTACCTTGTGGCCAAGCATGATTTAGACTTCCATGCGAACGGGCAAAAGGCTACATTCTCTAAAGCTGAAGACGTGGCAACCTTGCGAAAGTTCGAAAAGAACGAAACGTTTAAAAAGGCCGCCGATGAATTACAGAAATACCAACAGCACTTATTACAACAGCTTGTAAAATCAGGCATGTTAAAGCCTGAAATATACGCCGAACTTGTTAAGAAATATCCGAATTACGTTCCGTTCTTCCGCGACTTTAAAGCGGAAAGCATGGACGGATTCCTTGCAAGTAGTAAGGGATTTATTAACGTAGCAAGCCCTATTAAGAGGTTTAAAGGGTCAACACGGGATATTATTGATCCGCTACAAAGCATTTTACGGAACACGTACCAGTTCACAAACGCCATTGAACGTAACAAAGTGGCTCAAACCTTTGCGAAACTTGCCGATATTCACGGTATGGGGCGTATTGTTGAACAGGTTAAAGAGGGTTCAGCAAGGGCAACGGATAATACTTTTACGGTTTGGCAACGCGGCCAAAAGGTAGTATACGAAACAACTCCCGAACTAAAAGCGGCGTTAGAAATGAGTGACCGTAACGCAAGTAAATTGCTTGTAAGAATCGTGCAAACTCCCGCCAGTTGGTTAAGAGCCGGAGCAACGTCTACGACAGGGTTCGCATTAGCTAACCTTGTACGAGATAACGTAAGTGCGGCAATCTTCTCTAAGCATGGGTATTTACCCGTGTTTGATACGCTTAAAGGGGTATCGCAATTCCTTAAGAAAGGCGAATTGTATCAAGAGTACTTGCGTTCCGGTGCTTCTGGTGCGGCTATGGTTTCGCTTGACCGTGACTATATGGGCGGTCAAATCCGCGAAATCCTTAGAAAAGAACCTGCATGGCAGAAGGTTGTAAAAAATCCTATCGAAGTAATGCGGGCAATCTCCGAAGCTTCCGAAATAAGTACCCGTCTTGCCGAATACGACAACGCTCGAAAAGGGTATACCGGTCTTGCCAATAGGCTTTTTGGTAACGAACGCAAACCGTTCACACCGCAACAAGCAGCCCTTGAAGCCCGTGATATTACTATCGACTTTAGCCGTATAGGAAAGAATACAAAGACTTGGAATAGAATTACGGCGTTTTTTAATGCTGCCGTTCAAGGGGCTGATAAGCTCCGTAGAGTGTGGAAGGAAGACCCTGTAGGGGCTTCTATTCGTGCTACTTTGTTTGTAACTATTCCTACCGTTGCGTTATGGCAGCTTAATAAGGATAACCCTGAATATCAGGAACTTCCGCAGTATGTCAAGGATACGTATTGGATTCTTCCGAGCGGTGACCACTTAATCAAGATTCCTAAGCCGTTTGAATTAGGCGTATTGTACGGAACAAGCGTTGAACGCATGTTACAGTGGATGGACGACAAGGAACACGGACGAAAAGGAATAGGCTTTAAAGGGTACGGCGAACGAGTAGCCGGCGTACTTACGCCGAGCGTTATGCCTACGGCATTTATTCCCCTTACAGAATGGGCGGCAAATTACTCATTCTGGCGGCAGAAGAGTATCGTACCGCAAGCACAACAAGACCTTCCCGACGCATTACAGTACGGTCAAAATACGTCAGCAGTAGCAAAGGGAATAGGGTCACTATTCAATGTGTCTCCGTATAAAGTGGACAACACTATTAGAGGGTACGGCGGTAACCTTGCGACGCTTGGACTTACGGCGATAGACGCAGCCACGGGCGAAACCGCCAATAGACCCGCAAAACGTTGGTACGAAATGCCTGAAATTAATAAGTTTACGGCAACCCCGTATCAAGGAAGCAACAGCGTACAACGGGTATATGATGACTTTGACGAACAAAACAAGCTATTTAACGAGGCAAAAATAACAAAACAGAAACCAGAAGGTTTTGACGTTCGCCAATTTGGGAAACTCAAAGAAGCTAGGAAAGAGCTTACAAATTTATCAAGAGCAAGTAAGGCGATTATGAACAATGATGGCATGAGTGGTGAACAAAAGCGTGAGCAATTAGATCGCCTTAATGTTCTTAAAACCAATATTGCCCGTAGAGTATACGGGTACGACAGAGTTAAATAAGGGACGTGACAAACGTCCCTTTTATTATGCAAAGGAGAGGGCAAATGAATTTTATTTTTGATACGCTTTCACACACATGGGAAACACTTACAACCAACTTTATTTTAAAGGCGGCATTGAGTGCTGCGGGCGGCCTTGCTTTATGGCTTATCGGCATTCGTCATGTGCAGATACTTGGGATTTTTATTATTCTGGTATTCGTTGATTTGCTCACTAAATGGGCAGCTATTGCCTATCAAATGCTAATTGACGAGTACCAGTATAATCCTGAAGAAATTGCGGTTTGGGAAAAGTATAGAGCCATCCCCATCGCGTTTGAAAAGAAGCTTATTTCAAGTCGTTACATGCGTAAAGGCTTCGTACAAAAAGTATTATCTTACGTACTGGCCACATTTGCGGCGGTGTTACTAGATGAAATGAGTGGACAGCGTAAGTTTGCCGTTTCCCTTGTGTGGTTATATCTGGGTTCTAGTGAGTTTCTTTCAATTCTTGAAAACCTTCGGGACGGTGGCAATGTAATGCTTGGTAAATTTTTGGATTTGGTCAGAACAAAGATTGAAAACAAGGTAAAGTTTTAGAGAGGAGATTATTATGAGAGGAATTGACGTAAGTGAAAACAACGGATTAGTAGACTGGGGAACGGTCGCGGCAAACGGTTATCAGTTCGCAATTATTCGACTTGGGTACGGACGCAATACGCTTGATAGTTGCTTTTATGACAACATAAATGGAGCAATTAATGCGGGTCTTAAAGTTGGCGTATACCATTACTCTTATGCCTTAGATGAAGACGCAGCCAATCAAGAAGCGGATTTTGTATTAAACACATTGCAAAGCTCCGGGCTTACCCCGGATAAACTCCCGCTTGGCGTTTGGTATGACATGGAAGACGCTGATGATTACAAAGCCAACAGAGGAATGCCGAGCAATCAAGAATTAACGAATTTTTGCAGTATTTTCATTAATAAATTGTGGAGTGCCGGCTACGCAAAAACCGGATTATACGCAAATATTGATTGGCTAGAAAACTATCTATATCCCGAACAGCTTGGCGGGTGCGGCTTGTGGGTTGCTCATCCCAACCCGTATTGCGGCTATCCCGGTGCTAATATCTGGCAATATACCTTCAGTGAGAATATAGAAGGGAACGAGTTTG
>OBWV01000600.1_pt1 | contig 30123 bp, 26 predicted proteins | sample 1495351 | NCBI WGS metagenome assembly OBWV01 (sample SAMEA2580122, study PRJEB22360) | human gut metagenome | biome: human gut; feature: human-associated habitat; material: faeces | place: Denmark | collected 2008/2010 | reverse complement strand
CAAAATTAGCAAATCCACAGTCCGAGAAGAAAGTATATTCCGAAAAATATACTTCTCCATTTATCTCATAGAGATCAACCCGAATAAATCCCGCCTTGCCAACGGCAAGGTTTCTAACGACATCCAGCATCTTTTCCAACTGTTTCGGTTTCCGCAATGGTTCAACACTATTTGGAAAATTCTGCCTTAAATCAAGCAAGTTCCACTGTGTATCAAAATAGTCAATGGTTTCATTCTTCTGCTTATCATTTTGAATCACCTGAATGATTTTAGGCTCTCCATCAAAGCAGAAAAACTTATATACCGGTAGGATGCTTCATAGGTGTGAACCCACAAAATCCACCCCTTATTGGCAATCAGATACCCCCTCGATTGAATCGGGTAGTTTTATCCATTCTCCGAATTTATAGTCCCATTCTTCCGGTTCAAAAGGTACCATACCGCCCCAATGAGACAATGTAAGTTCTCCAAAATATATCTGACCATTGATGTCATAAAAGTCCACACGAACCTGTGGAATCCCTTCTGATAGCTTGCCAGCCAGTTCTTTCATCTTCTCAAAGGATTCCGGCCTCTTGATTTCATGTTCTGCATTCGGATGGCCATTAGTAAAAGGTAAATGCTTGAAATCCATATCGAAAAAATCAAACTTAGTTTCTTCTCCAGCCTTGTAGCGGTCTGACGCAATGAACATCGCTTTTGCAAAGCCATCGAAGCAGAACAACTTATAATCCTTCAACTCATAGCCAGATTCGTCCACCATGTACTGCTCTGCTATAATACGAGGTTTTACATCCTTGTATGGCCACTCTCGACCTTGCATGTAATAATTCCGTTTTAGGCTCTTCTCCAGCTTTTCTCTCGCCTTTTTTTTGTCAAAAGAAATCTTATCCCTGCAAATCACAACACCGCCGCTGTCATGGGTTGTTTTCAATACAAACTGATTGGGCAGGCTATCAAAATCTATCTCTTCAAAGTTATCCCACACACCAAGTGTTGGAATAATGTATTCCTCTCCAATTCGTTCAGCTACATATTTTTTCGCCTCGTACTTATCAACCATAGAAGTATACTCCGGTTTTCTGTCATGAAGTTTCAACCACTGTAGCTTTTCGTTGAATGTTTGAGGGTTCTGCAAATTAAGTCTCATCCCCATCTTTGCACGAAACACAAGTTTCAAATACATCTTATCTGATAAACAGTCAAGATAGTTTTCTCGATTCAGTTTTTCTACTACCCTGCAAAAAAACGTTTTTTTCATCTTTATCTGTTCCTTTATTCGTATAAAAATCATTAATAAATTACCACCATACTGGAACTACTTTACTCTGATAATTCTTTTAATCCAAGGTAAAGACTCCTCAAACAACCTCCACTTTCTATAAAGCAGGAAATAGATTACGTTAGGTAACATAGCACAAATAACACCATATATCATTAATGCAGCAATTCCATCCAGCTTTATAAACATCGTAGTACCGTAGCAGACCAAAGCATTCACGAGCGTTGCACACATAAAAATCAAATGCATTTTCCAGAATTGCGATACCATATACTCTGTGAAATAGCACTGATACAACAACTTTGAGCGTGAATAGAAGTTAAAAACAAAGATTGTGATAATTGTCGCAAGAAGAATGCCTGTAATTCCGAGTAGATAACCCAAAACGAAGTTCAAGACCAAATTTCCAATAGCTTCTAAAATAAATAGATGCTTTGCCTTCCACCATAATCCGTTTCCCGCAAAATAAACATTGCGAATATTATTACAGTTAATTAAATAGAAATAGCAACAGAATAGTATCATATCTTTTTCTGGAAGCAGCAAACCTTCTCCTGTCCAAACCTTCATAAACGGCTGATACAAACACAGCAAACAAATGGTAAACCATCCCGTCAGCCAAGAAAAACAAAAGGAAAGTCTTTTAAAGTCCTGATAATTCTTACGCTGCCCTTCTTTCGCAATGCTGTTACCAATACTCGCTCCCATTGAGTTGGTTATAATCAGCATTATATTGTACAAGCAACTAAATATGTAATAATAATTGCTATATACAGCCACCGTAATAAGCCCTATCATACTGGAAATCACAATGCTATCAAAAGAATTGCGTGCCACATCCCCCACCTTGTTAATCATTAAACCACTGACTTGTTTAGTAATACCTTGTCTCGTTTCATTATCCAATTTTCCAACTGGACGATACTGAAGAAATACCTTCTTTGAAAAAATAGCAATAATCAAATTTGACAAGGTTGTGAATATCGGAATCAATATGACGTAGGCATAGTAATTTCTGAAAATCATTAGAAGAAGAAACTGCGATATACAAGATAGTAGTTTAATAATGGAGTGTACATTGTTTATAACATCGCTTCTCTGATTAGCGCTTAACACTGTAGATCTATATGCAAAGAAAAAATAGCTACTCGTTGTGTTTGCAAGATATAATAAGTAAAGTGCATACAGATTAATGTCTGCCGGAATATCACCTTTTATCAAGGACGGTAAACCAAGCATGAGTAACAGACCCAATGTGGTAATGACCGTACCTATAACCAAATAAGCCCGCTTAAAGTAATTTAGCAACGCATTGACTTTTTCTGTATTTCCCTCTGCTATTGGTGCATACATGCTGTAAACTATAGCAGAACTCAAACCAAGTTCTGCCATACTCAAGACCGATAATATTGAATTAAACAGGCTAGATAATCCCTGATATTCTGCACCTAGAATCCAAAGAACAGCAGTACGATTAATAAAAGGAAGTATAATTCCAATAATCTGCTGAACCAAACCTGATATTATATTCCTTTTTGAATTAAGACTCCTGCGCATTTTTCTATTGTTCTCCTTTGTATATTGCTTCCAAATATTTAATTTCTTCATTCATATCATAATCAGAAAGTTTGCCCGTTTGATTAACACCTACAAAAGGCTCCTCCAATGCCTTCTTGGCCCATAGTGAAGCCGGTTCATCCAATCTACAAACCGCAATGTGATCCGTAAGAAATACATCCTCCGGCACTGCTTCGGATACAATACACCGAAGCCCTGCTGCCTGTGCTTCCACTGCAACAATACCTAACCCTTCAAAAGTACTTGGAAATACAAACACATCCATTGCCTGTAGTAAGTCAGGAATATCGCCACGATTTTCCAAACACAAACAAACTTCCGTCAATCCTAATTCCTCTAACTTATCCAAAATCTTCTCTTTGCTTTCTCCTGAACCCACCATAAAAAGAAACGCATTTCCTCTTAATTTCTTAATTTCTGCAAATACATCAACAAGAAAGCACTGATTTTTCTGTTCAGTAAATCTACCAATATGGCCAACTACAAAAAAACCTGCTGGAATATTTAATTCTTTTCGCACAGTTTCTTTTTTTTTAATAGAATTTTGGAAACGTTTTAAGTCAATACCATTTCGCACAGTGGTAGTGTTAGTCACTCCAAACATATCATCAAGCTCATATTTCATTTGGTTATTTATTGCAATCAAACGAAGACTGTTGTTTTTTACCAGTGTCCTTGCTGCCAGCATCTCTGTCCCTTCTACGAACATAAGTTCTGGTAAGTTATGACAAGTATATATCAATCTTATGCCTTTTAGTGTTTCTGCAATAGGCAACAAATAATTCAAAATCTGAAGATGCACATGAATACAATCTGGTTTTTCTTCATCAATAATCCTTTTTAATGCTTTAATAAATGCATCTTTTCGAGCTTTCCGGTTATAATGATACAGAACTCTTCCCATCAACAAATACCATCTATCCAGCCCTATATATTCCGGAATGGAAATTATTCTCACACTAGCATCACGAACTATGCATTCATTAGCATACTTCGAGGGGCGTTCCAGTGTCACAACAACCATTTCCACATCCGGAGAACATAAAGTAACATAATCTTTTACCAAAGTTTCAGCGCCGCCCATGCTGAGTCCGTGGATAAATTGTATCACCTTGATTTTCTTCTTACCCATAATATACACCTCTGCTTTATCGCTTAAATCTAAGCAATCTCTTCTTATTAAAATTTGGGATATTCACACTATCTATTTCCGCTAAGTTCATTAGCAAACAAGTAAAGGTGCAGTAAATCAACATATAGTCTCCTACGCTGGCAATACTATCAAAAGTATTGATGTCCAACGCAATTAGCAGTAGTGCTACAAGTAAATCTGTCTTATGTGACCGAATTAATCTTATAATAGGTACAACAAAGACAGAAAGCAGAATAATCACCGCATATAAAATACCGTGACGATACGCCAACCTTAACAAGGGATATTCCAGCGCTGCTATCATAGTAGTTGACATATTCGTAAAGCCAGAACCTCCAAAGAAATCGAAAGATAACGCTCCCGACGAATATAATGCCACTAGGGCGGTATTCCGTCCAGTTGTAATATCTCCCAAACTAAACGCTACATTAAAACGTTCAATTATCGCATCGAAAAGACCAATACTATATGCTACATAACCCAAAAGTGCAATTATAACAATGTATCGAATTCTTTTTTTATTAAAGTTAAAGTATAGAATGCCTGCCATAATCAGCACAATTCCCATCTTACTCGTTGTAATTGCCATAGCAACGACAGCAATACTTGTATAAATTATCTCGGTCCCCTGATAAATTTTATATCTATGCGCCAAAACTCCTGTTATATAAAAGAGTAAAATAATCTCCTTCGTAAAAATTACATGACCATAAAAAGAAACCAGTCGCCCCGCTTTCACAAGTTGAAAAAATGATACATTTCCATATAGATTTGCAAAAAAAACTGATGACGCATTATTGGAAATAGCGTTTATCATCTCGCCAATAATAATAATTGTCATGGCAATATACATTACTTGATACCATATTTTAAATGCTCTTACTGCAAAGTCTTTATTTGAAAATCGATAATTTAACCAAATTATTGGTAAAACAGTTGCCAGAAAAAAACCAGGTGCTTGTTGTAAATTCGATCCATTTACGAATACTGTTATCATATATAAAATAGCCAATAGAATGATAGTTGGCATTCCTTCTTTTATGGCTCTCATATCATTCGATACTATTATCAAGTATACCAATATCGCAAACCATGCTATAATATTCACGGCTCTAAATAGTTCACTATCCAACAATACTCCTCTCACAGTAGTCGGAAAGAGAAATAAACCAATAGGGATAAGCCAGAATATATCAATTCGGAATTCTCCAATTACGAATTTCAATCCACTACTATTTCCATTATGTTTTTCCATACACATTAACCAACTCTCTATCTATTTCACCAACTCAATTATCCGCATAAAACCATCCATTCATGTGCTATATGCTCAGCCGAATACTTGTCTAAGATAAATTTTGCTTTTTCGGACATATCCTTCGCCAGTTCCGGATTATCTGCAATCCTGAATAACGCTTTTACAAGTGCCACTTGGTCATTTACAGGAATCAAAATACCATTCTCTCCACTATCAATAACTAATCTGGCGCCGCCAACAGGACAATCTGTACACACTGTCGGAATTCCCATAGCAAGAGCCTCTAACATCGCATTAGAAATACCTTCATAATAAGAACAATTAACGTATATACCTGCCGAAACAATCTGTTGCTTCAAATCGGAAACATACCCCTTAAAGACTATGACCGATTCCAATTTAAGATCTATTACATATTCTTTTAGTTTCTGCAAGTCGGGACCTTGTCCATAAACTTCAAGTATATAATCTCTATGATTGTCATAAAACTGCGAGAATGCATCAAATAACATTTTATAGTTTTTCTGTTCCGTAAGCCTTCCTACTGCCACGATTCGCTTATCTCGCTCTCCGCTATACACAGGTAAATTATTCGGTATTGGATTAGAAATAACAACTTGCTTTTGCTGTTTTTTTCTCGTGTAATACTTCATAGCTTCTTCCGTCTGAAAAACGATTGCCTCTGCATTAGGAAACAATATCTTATTTGCAAATTGAAAACTTTTTTTATTATAATACACTGCCGGATCAGCTCGTTCCGAAATGATGATTTTCTTTTTCAATCCTAAACTCGCTAACATTACCTTCAAATTTGTGTTCCAAATAAAAGAAATAATCGTATCTGCACCGCTCTCTTTAATTGCTTTTCTCAGTGAAATTATTCTTTTAACATGCCAACATATATATTTTTTTTTCATTGGACAGTATGACTCTATAATTCTTACCTCCGAAGGTACATCGTATGTTCGTATGTCCTCATTCAATAATATCATAGAAGTATCAATACCCAACTTCACATATTCTGTAGCCAAGATAGACATTACCCGCTCTGAACCGCCCCCTGTAAGCCTTTCATTTACAAATACTACTTTTCCTTGCATTTTCATACCTCATTGTACTTGATAACAAAGCATTTATGCTATCAAGTTTCACTTCCCTTTGATTAATTAATGCTGCAATCAATTAATTTACCGAACTTTTTATCCCATTCTTTCGGCTCAAAATTAGCAAATCCACAGTCCGAGAAGAAAGTATATTCCGAAAAATATACTTCTCCATTTATCTCATAGAGATCAACCCGAATAAATCCCGCCTTGCCAACGGCAAGGTTTCTAACGACATCCAGCATCTTTTCCAACTGTTTCGGTTTCCGCAATGGTTCAACACTATTTGGAAAATTCTGCCTTAAATCAAGCAAGTTCCACTGTGTATCAAAATAGTCAATGGTTTCATTCTTCTGCTTATCATTTTGAATCACCTGAATGATTTTAGGCTCTCCATCAAAGCAGAAAAACTTATATACCGGTAGGATGCTTCATAGGTGTGAACCCACAAAATCCACCCCTTATTGGCAATCAGATACCCCCTCGATTGAATCGGGTAGTTTTATCCATTCTCCGAATTTATAGTCCCATTCTTCCGGTTCAAAAGGTACCATACCGCCCCAATGAGACAATGTAAGTTCTCCAAAATATATCTGACCATTGATGTCATAAAAGTCCACACGAACCTGTGGAATCCCTTCTGATAGCTTGCCAGCCAGTTCTTTCATCTTCTCAAAGGATTCCGGCCTCTTGATTTCATGTTCTGCATTCGGATGGCCATTAGTAAAAGGTAAATGCTTGAAATCCATATCGAAAAAATCAAACTTAGTTTCTTCTCCAGCCTTGTAGCGGTCTGACGCAATGAACATCGCTTTTGCAAAGCCATCGAAGCAGAACAACTTATAATCCTTCAACTCATAGCCAGATTCGTCCACCATGTACTGCTCTGCTATAATACGAGGTTTTACATCCTTGTATGGCCACTCTCGACCTTGCATGTAATAATTCCGTTTTAGGCTCTTCTCCAGCTTTTCTCTCGCCTTTTTTTTGTCAAAAGAAATCTTATCCCTGCAAATCACAACACCGCCGCTGTCATGGGTTGTTTTCAATACAAACTGATTGGGCAGGCTATCAAAATCTATCTCTTCAAAGTTATCCCACACACCAAGTGTTGGAATAATGTATTCCTCTCCAATTCGTTCAGCTACATATTTTTTCGCCTCGTACTTATCAACCATAGAAGTATACTCCGGTTTTCTGTCATGAAGTTTCAACCACTGTAGCTTTTCGTTGAATGTTTGAGGCTGATCAAGATTCAATTTCTTTCCTATATAAATTCTATACATCAGCTTCAAATACTTAACATCTGACATATGATTAAATATGCCTAAGACTTTTAATTTCCAAAGCATATAATTTCTTACTTTTTTCCAAGATAATTTTCTCATATCACCACATTCAACCTACACAAGACTTAGCCACTGCTCACAAATCGTCCTTGCATCGAGTTCTTCTTTTATTTTAACAGCTTCCTCTGAAATCCTATGTGCGAAGTCACGATTATCCGCTATTTTGCACATAGCCGAAACTAATGCATCCTCATCGTTCATTGGAATCAATATGCCATTTATATCTGTCTTGACAAACATCTTTGCTCCACCTGCTGGGCAATCCGTAACGATAGTAGGGATTCCCATTCCAAGAGCTTCTAACATAGAATTAGAAATACCCTCAAAATTGGATGTAGAAACATACATCGCAGCTTGATGAATATCTTCGTGCAGCTTCTTTGAAAATCCTGGCAGAAAAACTGCATTGTCAATACCTGATAACTTTGACTGTTCCATAAGTTCCTGTTGAAGTTCGCCTTCACCATAAATTATCAGTTGATAATCACGATGAGTTTCATAAAACCTTTTAAAGCCCTTTATCAGCAACGCAAAATTCTTTTGTTCTACCAATCTTCCTGCAGCAACAATTAAATGATCTCTATCTCCTTCATATCTCTTTGGAAGTATTCTGCCGTCTAATGGATTAGGGATAATGCAACTCCTTGCCTGTACTTTTTTACTATACCATGCTTGAGCATCAGGTGTTTGGAATACGGTCCAATGTGCCAGTTTATGAAGTCCAAGTGTAATCATAAAGAAATAGCCTATTTTATTCTTAAGTGATAATTCCTTTCTAAGCAATCCAACGTTCGGATCATTTCTCTCTGACATGATGATTTTTTTCCAAACACCAATATTGGCAATCAATGTGTATAATGAAACAACCTGCATAAACGGAATCACATAACCCGCCGAATTATTTTTTAGAATAGTATGGAGCTGTTTTATCCGATGAAAAGCTGCTAATTTTCCTCTAGATTTTATTTGAATTAAATTAACCTTATCTGAAACCGAATACGCTACACTTTGTTCTCTAAGAACCACCAGTGTAACCTCTGCACCTAAATCTGCACAACCGGATGCTAAAATAGAAATAACCCTTTCTGCGCCTCCAGTGCCAAGAGATCCTGTGACAAAAATCACCTTTTTTTTATTCATCATGCCTCTCCTCATTTAACCCAGTGATTACCTCATAGTAGCATCGCCAACACCAAACTTATGCGTCACACAACCACCGCGTCAATGGTTTTATTACATTTTCCGGCTTGAAATTTTCACTATATTCCAAACATATCTTTTTCATAGCGAGAATCTTTCTCGGCTCTGTAATTGCGTCTTCAATGCATCGAGATAGAGCCTCCATATCCTTCGCATGAAACAAGTAACCCGTTTCGTCGTTCTTAACAATTTCTTTGTTAAATCGCCAATCAGATGCAATTACTGGTAATCCAGACATATAACTTTCACACACAGAAGTCGGAAATCCCTCTCCAGGATAAAATGACGGAAAAAGCATACAAAAATACTGTGATAAGACTTTCAGGCAATCTTCACCATTTAAGACTCCTTTATAAGTCACATATGCCTGATGCTTATGAAATAATGTGTTGTAATGCTCTTCTTTTCCATTTTCAATCGGTCCCCACACATCCAATGTGCATTTTATCTTTGTACTAGAATCATTAACTCTTGAGATAGCTTCAATCGCATCGTCGATTCCTTTTTCTTGTGTTACACGAGAAAATGTGCAAAATTTATACGGTGGTTCGATATCATAATTAACCTCGTCAACAGAAATGGGAGTTCTTATCGAAAAAATGGACATAACATCGATATTCCCCGAATAAAATCCACCAAGTTCCAGTTTAAGTTCTTCTGTTTCCGGCAAAATATAATCAATTTTTTTGATACTCTTTTTCAGATATCTGTGATTCTCTAGCAGACTGGTAAGCCATCCCCCGACAACAGGATATGCTAACTGGTAGTGGAAAACATTTTTCAATGTGGCAAAAAAAGGTAAAACAAATTTAATTCCATGCTTGTTAGGCATTATAATGATTTTTTTACATGAACACGCAACACGCCAACATTGTGAAACCAGTTTTACCTTTTCTGCTTTCCAATTGGATGTATCTACAATTTGAACGTTTTCTTCTCCATGATTTTTGCAAAGCTGATCATAGATTCCCAATGTTTTGGCCATCTGACCACCAATAATCGGGTTATCTGTTGAAAAACCAAAATAACCTACCACACCTATTTTAGGCATAATCTTTCTCCATTTCCGAAAACACATCCAAAGCCCGTCGAATTACATCATCCATGTCGTAGTACTTGTACTCAGCTAAACGACCCAAGAAAATAACATTCTTCTCTTTTGTTGCCTCATTACGGTATTTCTGCGCCAAAGCCTTCCATTCAGCGGTTGGAAAAGTATAAAATGGTTCATCGCCATCACAAGGAATTTCTTTCAGAATTGTTGTTTTAGCGTGTTTCTGTCCAGTCAGTTTCTTAAACTCTGTAATGCGTGTATAATCATAATCCATTGGCCAGCGAGTACTGGCCACTGGCTGATAGGACTCACAATCATGGGTTTCAAAAATAAATTTGATACTGCGCCACTTCAATTCTCCAAATTTAAAATCAAAGTAGTAATCGATAGGACCGGTATAAATTAACTTTTCGTACCGGATACCATCAATCACTTCCTTATAGTCCGTATTTAGCATCACCTTAATCTCAGAATGGTTCAGCATATTCTTGCACATTTGCGTAAAACCGCCCTGCGGATTGCCCTGGTACTTATCGGTAAAGTATCTTGTATCCCGATTTTTTCGGAAAGGAATACGGCTAATCACCGACTTATCCATCTCTGCCGGGTCAACCCCCCACTGCTTAATGGTAAAATATTTAAAAAATTTTTCGTATATATCCATACCCCCTTGGCTCAGGACAACATCTTCACTAGTCTTAATCTCATCAATCTTTATCTTTTTGCTCTCAATAAACGCATCCATCTCGTCTTCGGACAAGTTCATGTTATATAGCTTATTGATGGTCTCCAAAGAAATCGGCATCGGTACAAAATTACCGTTTACATAGGACTGAACTCTATGCTGATATTCATGCCATTTGGTATACTGACAAATGTAATCAAAAACTTCCTTATCATTGGTGTGAAAGGTATGAGGACCATACATCTGAACTAAGATACCATCAGAATTGTACTCATCATACACATTCCCCCCCACCTGTGCTCGCTTATCTATAACCAGTACCTTCTCATGGAGCTGCGTAGCAATACGTTCTGCCATCGTGATGCCTGCAAGTCCGGCACCTACTATTACATATTTGAATTTCATAAATCTTTTCACCTTTCTATCCAGTAATTGAAATTGCAACCTAAAAGCATGCTCACATATCCAATTCGATACGCTGTGCTATACAGCATTCTTTCGCGGCTCTACAAGACATACTTTCGTAGTGACTTTATCTTATACATCATCCATACACAGGCAAAGGAAAGTAACTCTACCACTATCCAAATCAACATAACGACTATCCACCATCATTTATCAAAAGTCATCGGCGTAATATGTACAACCCTATAAAGCATATATGAACACAGGACGAACCAGGTATACGCTAAAATATTACCCACAGCTTTTCTGTGTTCTTCCTTAATTTTAACCTTATGAAACAGCACAAACAAAATTCCAGATGCCACAGCAATCAATGGATTACTGTAACTTAGTATTCCGTTTCTCATTGACCAAATATAAATTGATAACAAAGCAATTAGGAAAACTGTAGCTAAAGCACCTTATTCCTTTTCATCTGCCTGTTTTGGCATTCCACATCCACATATAAACCGAGCAGTGTATAATACACAACAAATAAAGAAATAGGCAAAGAAAAATTAGGATTTATCTCCATCAATGTTCCAACAGACGGTAGAACAACATCGAAGACAAATACCCTCTCCCAGATATTTTTGAGTGCCAACGTCTTATCTGAAGCCACATGAATCATCAGAGAAAAAAAACTACAAACACGAACATAGTCGTCAACACAGCACCCAACATATGGCGAATATATGCAAAAAAACAATCTAAATATTTAACATAACAAATATATTTTGATTATCAGCCAGTGTACTATAGACATATGGTAAAATAATCATTACCATTGCAAATATCCGCATATAAATCAAATCTTACATTATTCTCATTGCTTTTCATATACATCCTCTTCCAATCGAAAATCCGACATCTACTACACATTTACATTTTATCATGAACTCTTTCCATATTTCTGTTTCAAAAACTTAGCTGCTAAGAATGCTTTAATTTTGAATATCCAGTTTACCTGCTCCATATAAGGCAGTTCCTTTATCTCATCCTTCTTTACAATACTGTCTTCAACTTTCTTTTCCAACCATACATCAAATAAAATTTCGCTTATTCTGCCACAAAACCTACTATCAAAATCCGATAACGTATTTGCATCAATACTGCCAGCAACTTGAAACAGTATATTGAATAACCATGAACAGTAGTCGTCCATCAATTCGTTTTTCATAATCATCATGTTAAACATATATCCCCATGTACGCTTCATAACAGTATCAAATGCATGAAGATATTCAGGACAATCCTTTTGAATAATATCTCTCACTATTCTAAAATGACTTCCATCATGTGTATGTGCATAATGAGAATCAAGCGATTCAATATAGTAATGACGTTTTTTAGGTGTAAAAACCTTGTACTTTTTTAACAATGGCCTAAGCTCTTCAAATGTTATTGCAGAACCAACTATATCCTTCTTGTTAGGATGCTTACCTACAAAGTGACGTCTATAATGCACTAGCCCTTTATATTCAGAATCTACATTCTTCCATATCCAATATAATCCTGTTTGTGTACCAAAACGATAATTTAAGGAAGAAATATTTTGTCCACTATCATCTTTAACATAATCAAAATCTAGAGGATTTCCATCATTATCGAGTTTTGCTGCTGCGCCCACATGCAAAGGAATATACATTTTGTCCTCTGGCATTTGATATTTCTTGTGGGTTGCTACAACTATTTTAACTTTCTCTTTCAAAGCAAAGTCCTCGCATTCCATTCTTTATCATTAACATTTAATTCTACTGACACTCTTTAGTCCCTCTGGAAAATATCACGTGTATAAACCTTGTCCTTCACATCATCAAGGACACTGTCATACCTATTTGCAATAATCACTTGACTCAGTTCTTTGAACTTCTCTAAATTATTAACGACCTTGCTGCCAAAAAAAGTTGAATCATCTTCTAAAGTCGGCTCGTAAATAATCACGGCTACTCCCTTTGCCTTGATACGTTTCATAACCCCCTGGATAGAACTCTGGCGGAAGTTATCTGAGTTGATCTTCATAGTCAATCTATACACACCAACAACACATTTCTTTTCCTCGCCAGGCGCAAAGTCTCCACGATTATAATCCCCATAAAATCCAGCTATTTCAAGTACACGATCAGCGATGAAATCTTTTCTCGTTCTGTTACTCTCAACGATGGCAGACATCATATTCTGCGGAACATCCTCGTAATTAGCAAGCAACTGTTTTGTATCTTTTGGGAGGCAATAACCACCGTAACCGAAAGACGGATTGTTATAGTGGCTGCCAATTCGAGGGTCAAGGCAAACGCCATTGATGATCTGCTGTGTATCCAGACTCTTCATTTCAGCGTAGGTGTCAAGTTCATTGAAGTAGGACACACGTAGTGCCAGATATGTATTGGCAAAGAGCTTGACTGCTTCTGCCTCCGTAAATCCCATAATAAGGGTATCAATATCTTCTTTGATTGCACCTTCCTGCAACAATCCAGCAAATATGTTCGCCGATTTTACCAATCTTGCGTTTTCCACATCCGTACCGACAATAATGCGGCTCGGATAGAGGTTGTCATACAATGCTTTCGATTCCCTTAAGAACTCAGGGCTAAAGATGATGTTTTCACAGTGATACTTCTCGCGCACAGAGGTGGTGAAGTTGACAGGTATGGTGGACTTAATTACCATCACCGCATCCGGATTATACTGGATGACCAATTTAATAACCGCCTCAACCGCAGATGTGTCAAAGTGGTTCTTTTCGCTATCATAATTGGTCGGTGCGGCGATGACCACAAAATCAGAGTCAGAATAAGCTGCTTCTGCGTCCAGTGTGGCTGTCAAATCCAGTTTTCTTGTTCCGGCAGCGTCCTCTGCTAAATATTTTTCAATATAATCATCCTGAATTGGAGATTTTCTGTTATTGATCATTTCAACCTTTTCAGGCATGATATCCACAGCAACTACTTTATTGTGCTGTGCAAGCAATGTGGCAATAGATAAGCCCACATAGCCGGTACCAGCGACTGCAATTTTGTAATTACTCATGATTTTCTTCCTCTCCGGCACTACGATAACGAGTACCTTTTTAAACTTGATTTAATTTCTCAGTGGATTTTGTAGCCATCTATAAACCGTCGTAAAGAATATACCCAGTCATTCGACTTAATAATTTTTCTCCATTACGGAAAACCCTTTCAAAATTTAGCAGACTATACTTTTCGATTAATATAATCTGCTGTTGCATCAGCACAAGGCTTGATAATACAAGGATTTCCCAGAACAATAGAATGTGATGGAACATCGCAATTCACATATGTATTAGAAGCAATTAAAACATCGTCTCCTATGACGATATTTCCTACTATCGTCGCGTTAATTCCTATCCACACATTATTTCCTATTCGTGGGGTCCCTTTACGTGGTCCTCGATTTTCTTGACCTATAGTAACGCCTTTATGTATATTACAATTATCTCCAATGACGGCATCATGATTTATTGTAATGCCATAAGCATGTCCAATATATAAGCCTGCACCAATTCTACAGTTCCACGGAATTTCTATATGTGATTTTCCTGAATAGTAGCTATATAACATTTTATAAGTCAACTGCGCTAATCCTGTTGATTTTTGACTTTTTCTAAATAACTTTTGAAACAGGGGCATACCCCCCCCCGAATATCTGGATAGGTCTTTTTTTATTATTTCATACATCGTCATACCTCATTTATCAAATTGCTTTCTATTCCAGTTTAATGTTCCATTGCGGCTAATAATCTTTGTGAGAACATCTGCAACAGCAACATTTTCTTCGACTATATCTTTATTTACAACGGCATTAGCACCAATTGCTACATTATTAGCTATATGTACACCGCCTAGCACAACAGCCCCTATACCAACCGATGCCCGCCCCCGTCCTGTATTAACAGGCATAGCGAAATTCTTGCCAACAGAGACTCATCCATTCATCAGAACAGGACCAGCATGCATTATTATCAAACCTTCTTCACAACAGTTCAGTTGAATGTGCATTGCATACTTCCACTACAACCTATATAATCTCACTTCGTAATACTTACCTAACACCTTTCGATTCGTATTGCGATAATATTCAGACTTCTTTAAAAAGATATAATGCTTCGCTAAAATATCATTCTCACGATGGGGTAACAATACCCTGCATTTTTCTGTACTGCTTTAATTCAGTATCTAAAAATGATTCAAATCTTTCTTTGAACTAATTCGTTTTCCTTTTGGCAACATTGTCCAATTCTTCCTAAATTACGACTTAAATATAAAATTCTTTATACCATTCTGCGAACTTCCGCAGACCATCGCGCAAACTAGTGCTGGGCTTGAACCCGAAATCACGCTCCAAAACAGTCGTATCTGCATAGGTTATCGGCACATCACCCGGCTGCATCGGAACAAGTTCCTTATGTGCCTCGAAGTCGTAATCCTCCGGCAATACACCAGCACGAACCAGCTCTTGCTGCAGAATATCCACAAACTCCAGCAAGTTCTCAGGGCTGTTGTTGCCAATGTTGTACACCGCATAAGGCGGCAACGGCAAACCATCCTCGCCAGTAGCCCGATCTGGCGCTTTTTGCATCACGCGAATCACACCCTCAACGATGTCATCCACATAAGTGAAATCACGCTTACAGTTTCCGTAATTAAAGATCTGAATCGTCTTGCCCTCACGGAGTTTGTTGGTAAAACCGAAGTACGCCATGTCCGGACGACCGGCAGGACCGTAAACTGTAAAGAATCGAAGTCCCGTAGACGGGATATTGTAAAGTTTGGAATAGGCATGGGCCATCAGTTCATTGGATTTCTTAGTAGCAGCATACAGGGACACCGGGTTGTCCACCTTATCGTATATGCTGTACGGCACTTTCTTGTTGCTACCATAGACGGAGGAACTGGAAGCATACACCAAATGCTCCACCGGATAATTTCGGCAAGCTTCCAAAATGTTAAAGAAGCCAATCAGGTTGGATTCCACATAGGCATCCGGGTTGGTGATGGAGTACCGAACACCAGCCTGGGCAGCGAGGTTCACAACAACCTGAGGTTTATACTGCTCAAACAGAGAAATGATAAGCCCTTTATCTGCGATGTTTCCTTTGATAAAGGTAAATGTGGAATAGCTGGTAAGCTTCTTCAAACGGAAATTCTTCAAGGATACATCATAGTAACCATTCATATTGTCAATGCCTATGACTTTCACACTTTCTACTTCATCCAGCAACCGCTGTGCCAGGTAGCCGCCGATAAACCCAGCTGCGCCTGTAACCAATATTGTTTTGTTTTTCAAATCCACATTGCTCATCTGTATTACTCCTCGTTTTAAACACAGGCATTACCTATGTGATTATATCGCTTACAACCATTAAATTGCTCTTATATATTCAAAACCGACAATGTCACATTTCCATACCTATCGGTTTGTTCCTCTAATCTTAGAAAATTCTCAAAATATTCCCCTATCGCCTACACCAGCCAAGTCTTAGATACCAATTCACTTGACATTCCACTTCTTCAAATCCGTCAATTTTTCATATCTGTTTTTATACTACTTCACTAACATTTCTCTACACAATCTCTTGACTATCCGAAGTTACGGAGAAACACACTCCCAGTTTTCTCTACTCGCCCCTTTATTACGGAGAAAAATTGTTGCTGGGAATCTGCTTTTGCTCATTTTTCAGTTCTATTGAACCAAGGGTTTCTTCTATATAGGTGTACACCACAAAAAAATGTTTCAAAAATTGGAGCAGAGTTCTATGTTCATGCCAATGCTCTCGCTCCACCTTTTAAAACAATATTTGTAGAGTAGACATTAGATCCACAGCGTACACCCTATAATACTGTAAAAGAAGCGTTGCAATAAATAACCCAACATATCTTGTTCCCACCACCGCAATCGTGTAATCCTTTTTCTTAAAGTTCTCATCTTCTTGCGAATTCGTGCTTTATCCTTTTTTGCTGTAAGTATCACAACGCGTATCCATATATATTCATAATTGTCGTATATAAAATAAACATCGAATTATAAGTAGGTCTGCCAAAAAAGTAATTTGTTTTATTACATCTCTCTTTAAATATCACGTATCTAATGTGGACTCATCCTCTCACTCTTCCACCTTCACCACCAAATTTCTGACTTCTGACCGGTTCCCATCCGTATCCACCGTATACAGCGTCACCGGGTATTCCCCCGCTTCATCCAGGTTTACATGCCCTTCCAGCTTCAAATTCCTATAAAGCGTATTGTAGTCATCCTTATCATCCGACATCGCCCCTATCACTTGTCCCCAGTTTGGCGCCGTCCCCACCTTCGTGCTCACCACATCCCCACTCATCACCAGCACCGGGTTTGGGCCCACCGGCGGTTCGGTTTTCCCTTCTGGTTCCTCCTGCTGTGCCTCTTCCCTTCTATCCGGTTCCACATCCGCTTCGTCCCCGTCTTCACCGTCCTCTGCGCTACCACTTTCTTCCTCACTCATTGTCCCTGTTTCTGTATCTGTCTCCAATTCCCCTTCGCTACTTTCCTCTGTCCCGCGACCTTCTTCCAATACTCCCCCCATAACCGGGAGCACATCCCCATTCTTATAAGTCCCTGCCACCGGGAACGCCCGAGAGGCCTTCCCTACATTATTCGCGCTATCCCGTGCCACATATGTCACGATCACTTCTTTCCCTGTCGTCCCCGTTACCTTTTCCACCAGCAGGCTGCCGCTCACATCGCCGTCCTTTGTGTCCACAGCCGTTACCCCTTCCAGCAACAGGGCTTCGTCCATACCTTCCTCATAGCTAACTGAATTCTCCGTGAACGTAATCACCGGCGCCGTCCTGTCTTTTCCCAGATACAGAAACAAACTTATCCCCAGGAGTAAGATATCGATTCCCCCAATTATAAATACTAACTTTTTTATATCCATCTTCCCTTCCCCCTTACTTCAGTTCCTCTATCGGTTCCGTATCTTCAACCAGTTCCACCATATCGATATCCAACTGGATCATGTCCTCCTCCGGAACCAGGCTTTCTTCCGGGTTCTTTTCTTTCACCAGTTCCGGACCGTTTTTATTCTCATGTGAATGGGTGTTTTCCTCCCCTTTCGCTGTCTTTCCACTCTTCAGCCCCTTCTGTACCACGGCCGCATGTAGCCCGCCTTCTTCATTGTTCCCGTAATATTTCCCATAATATTTCCCATAATATTTCCCATAATAAGCGCCATAATAGCCCTTCCCACTCATATTCACCTTATTCAAGATTACTCCCAGGATCCGGCAACCCACCTTTTTCAGCTGTTCCGTCACCTTTTGGGCGAATTTGTAACTGATGGCCCCGCTCTCTATCACGATGAGCGTCCCGTCGCAGTGCTGGGCGGCCACCGCACCATCAATAACGCTGCCTAGAGGCGGCGTGTCCACAACCACATAATCGTATTCCTTCTTCAGGTATTCTAACAGGAGCTGGAAGGCGTCATTCCCCAGCAGTTCGCTGGGGTTCGGCGGCACCGGCCCAGAGAAAATGACGTAAAAGTTAGGGATGTTGGTTTTGCAGGATATGTCGGAAATGGAAGCCTGTCCGCTCAGATAATGGGATAATCCATACCGTGATGCATTGCTTTTATAGCGTCCCTTCAATACAGATTTACGAAGATCCGCATCCACCAGGATAACCTTTTTCCCGCCTTCCGCAATGGATATGGCAAGTTGGAAGGAAACGCTCGTCTTTCCTTCATTAGGAGTGCTGCTGGTCACAGATATCACTCTTCTGTCTTTCCCGGAAAATTCCAGGTTGGTCCGAAGGGTTTTATAACTTTCTTTGGTCCGAAAATCAAGTTTTTCAATCGCATTAAATGTAACTGTCTGCATGTTTTTTACCTTATTCCTTTATCTGTTGATCCTCTGTCCGTATATTTCGCAGGTTTATCATTTTTATTTCCATACATGATAACAGCAGAAAAGTAACCGCTCCCCCGGTACTCTTTTCTGCCTCCCCCAACTAGCTTCTTTTCACTTTTTTCTTTTTCTTCTTTGCGTCCGTTTCCCCTTCATTCAAAGGAATCACCGCCAGGGTGGAAAGCTGCAGATATTTCTCCACGTCCTCCGGTGTTTTCACGGTATCGTCCATCAGGAAACGCACCAGGACAATCGCAATCATCAGGAAAACACCGAGTACGCCTCCGATCAATGTATTCTTGAGCACACTGGGACCGGCCTTGTCCATAGGCATATTTGCAGTTTCCGACACATTCACCGCCTGGATATCCATTACGTTCATGATATGTACCGCCGCGGCTTCCCTGATGGCATTGGCGAGCTGCATCGCCATCACCGGATCCGTATCGGTAACGGTAATCGCCAGGATTCGGGTATCCGTGGGTGTTGTTACCGAAACCTTTTTCTTCATTTCATCATAACTGAGATCCAGTCCCATTCCCTGTACCACTTCTTCCAGTACGAAACGGCTCTGAATCAGCTCCGCATAGTCCTTTGTCAGCTGTGTTCCCAGCTGGATATCAGAATAAGTCACGGAATTATTTTCCTGTTTATTCAAAATATAAATCTTGGTAGTGGACTCATATTTGGGCACGCCAAAGATCTGGGTAACAAGAAAAGCCCCCAGCGCCACCATAATACCTACCGAAACAATTAATGCCAGATTATGTATCAAAACCAGGCAGATCTCCCATAAATCAATTTCTATCTCATCTGTCTGCCGTATCGTATTTTCTTCCATATAACTGCTTTCTCCTGTGTAAATATTCCATCGCATTTTTGACTGCAATGGCCGTCTGTGTTCCTGTCATCCCTGCTTTACAGCAGTCTGTCTTCCAATATATAGCCCGGATTTTCCATCAGCAGCTTTCCCGCCGCTTCTGTACCAAGCTTCTTTTCCAGATATGCAGCGCATTTTTTCATCCGGGGCGCACGGTTTCCGTCGCTGTGGGTGTCCGTCGCCGCAAAATCCACCATTTCCATTTTTAAAAGCTTCTTTACTACGTTTTTAACCGCAAGTCCCTGATCTCCGGCTACGCTCGATGCATTTACCTGAAAATAACATCCGGTATCCTCCTTCAGCTCCGCAGCCTTGTCCATATCTTTTATTACATTGGTATACCGTTCCACATGAGCCAGGATGGGCCAATATCCAAAAGAAGCTGTCCTGGCAAGAGCATCCCGTATATAGGAGTAGTCTTCACCCGGCAGGAATTCTATCAGTATGTAATGTGAATCTGCCATGGTTCTTATTTTTCCGGCTTCGAGTAACTCTGCAAGGCCGGGGCGGTAAAAAATTTCGTTTCCCGGATAGAGCTTAACAGGAATTTTTAACTTCTCCGCTTCTTCCTGCAGAATTTGCAGCCTTTTCGTTATCCCATCAGGTGTTACACACCTGCGATCCGCCTTTTGATGAGGGGTGGCAATCATAGCCGAAATCCCCTCAGATGCCGCAATTTCCAGCATTCTCAGCGATTGCTCCATAGAGCCGGCCCCGTCATCCACAAACGGAATTATGTGCGAATGTATATCGATAATTTCATTCATACTTGTAACTGTTTTTGTAATTTGCTTTTTCCCTTTCGTATTATTTTCTTCTTGATTCAGGAAATTTACATATGTACGTTTAAAACTATTATATTATATACGTTTTAAACAGGTGTTGTCAAACCCCATTTTCCAAAATAATTCCTTTACGGGTATTTTTTTTGTTAATATGCCAGATATTTCGAGGTTTTGTTACTGTAGCAATATTTATTTTTTTTTGCTATAATAAAGAAATTATTGTCATATTTGCATATTTATGGATGCATACGGTGACTTTCGTTAAACATCAGCCACAAAAAGGTACCCCGTAACTTAGAACCTGTATACTGTCAGGAGGAACATGCAATGTCTGATACCTACAATAGACTTGCGGCAGGCGAACGGCTACGTTTAAAACGTACCTTACTGGGGATGACACAGGAAGAAATGGCGGAACGGATTGGCCGTGTGCCAAAATACTATGCCGATATTGAACGAGGCAGCTGCGGAATGTCAGTAGAGACATTAATGGCCCTATCCCATTCATTGAACATGTCCCTGGATTATATTATTTTCGGTAATGAGTCCGATAATAATGTCCAGAAGCATCAGGATGAAATAAGTGCCATTCTTGATATACTCGATACTTGCCCGGACAAAAAAAGAGATTATGCACTCAGGCTGCTGAAGCTTTTTATTGCAGCGTGTAATAATTAATCTCAAAAAAAAATTATCTGAATTTTTAGTGTTTAGTTTTACCCCGACATACTACTTATTGATAGTAAACAAGTATTTCAGTCATCTTAGTAAGGAAATCACGTAAGTCTAAAAGTCTGTAAAAGGCAGAGCAGTTTTCTGCTCTGCCTGTCATCAACCAAAATTATTTCCATAATAAATAAAAAAAACACAGCCTCCTTTACAGAAAGACTGTGTTCTATCATCACTTATTCTAAACTTTAAAAACTTCAAAACCGCATTATTTAATGAGCATTGCATCTCCAAAGGAAAAAAAGCGGTACTTCTCCTTAACCGCCTCTTCATAAGCCGCCAGCACGTGTTCTCTGCCCGCGAGCGCGGATACCAGCATCACCAGAGTGGATTCCGGCAGATGGAAATTGGTTATGAGCGCATCCAGCACCTTAAACCTGTAACCGGGATAAATGAAAATTTCAGTATTGTCACAGCACTCTTCCATGTGTCCGTTTTCATCACAGGCGCTTTCTACGGTCCTGCAGCTGGTAGTTCCCACACAGACTACTCTGTGTCCATTCTCTTTGGCTTTATTTATCTTGTCCGCTGCCTCCCGGGTTACCTGATAATACTCGGAGTGCATATGGTGTTCCTTAAGGTTATCCACTTTCACCGGGCGGAAGGTCCCAAGGCCTACATGAAGGGTCACATAGGCTATATCCACGCCCTTCTGTTCCAGCTCCTGCAGAAGCTCTGTGGTAAAATGAAGCCCTGCCGTAGGCGCAGCCGCCGATCCTTCATACTTGGCATATACCGTCTGGTAACGGTTCTTATCCTGGAGCTTATGGGTAATATAAGGCGGCAGAGGCATTTCTCCCAGCTGATCCAGCACTTCCTCCCAGATACCCTGGTATTGAAACTGAATCAGGCGGTTTCCTTCCTCCACAACCTCCAGTACCCGGGCATGAAGCAGTCCGTTGCCGAATACCAGCTTTGTACCGGGCCTTGCTTTTTTACCCGGTTTTACCAGCGTTTCCCATATATCATTTTCCCTGCGCTTCAGCAGCAGCACCTCCACGGCGCCGCCGGTTTCTTCCCTGATTCCCATCAGCCTGGCAGGTATTACCTTGGTATTATTCAGCACAAGGCAGTCTCCGGGTTCCAGATAATTCCCGATTTCCCGGAACACATGATGAGAAACCTCACCGGTCTCTTTGTCCAGAACCATGAGCCTGGAGGACGAACGGTCCTCCAGGGGGTCCTGGGCAATCAGCTCAGGAGGTAAGTCATAATAAAAATCAGATGTTTTTAATTCTTCCATATTCCTTCTTCTTTTCCGAAGTATGGCTGCTTACAGGCCGGCCTTTTTCAGGAAAGCAACATAACCTCTCTTCGTTTCATAGACGTCGGCCTTGCTGGTGGCTTCCCAGGGTGCATGCATGTTAAGTACGGCTACGCCGCAGTCAATCACGTTCATACCATATAATGCCATGATATAAGCGATGGTTCCGCCGCCGCCCACATCAACCTTGCCCAGCTCCGCCGTCTGGAATACCACATCCGAGCTGTCCATAATTTCTCTGATATGTGCCATATATTCCGCATTGGCATCATTAGAACCTGATTTTCCTCTGACACCGGTAAATTTGTTGAAGACCATGCCGTTTCCCATGAACGCAGAATTTTTCTTTTCAAAGCAGGAGGCATAGGAAGGATCATAGCCTGCGCTCACATCAGAGGAAAGCATAGTGGAATTGGACAGACATCTTCTTAAATTCAGTTCACTGTATTCTCCCATAAGCTCCATCAGTTCCGCAGTCATATTTTCAAAGAAACGGGACTGCATACCGGTAGCTCCCACACTTCCAATTTCTTCCTTATCCACAAGGATACAGCATGCCGTACGGTCTGTTACCTCTCCGGCCACTTCCAGAACAGCCCTCGCAGAGGTATACGCGCATACTCTGTCATCCTGTCCGTATGCAAGGATCATGCTTCTGTCAAAGCCTGCTTCCCTCGCTTTGCCTGCCGGAACGATTTCCAGCTCTGCAGAAAGGAAATCCTGTTCCTCAATACCATAGGACTCCTTCAGAATATTCAATACGCCTGCCGTCACTGCGTCTTTATCCTTGTCCTTCACAGGTATGTTGCCGACAATCAGATCAAGAGCCTCTCCCTCAATCACTTTAGCCGCTTTCTTTTCCATCTGTTCTCCGGCCAGATGGACCAGCAGGTCTGAAATGAAGAAAACAGGATCATCTTCATTGTCACCCACATTAATCTCCACCGTGGTACCATCCTTCTTAACTACCACACCATGCAGGGAAAGGGGAATCGCCACCCACTGGTATTTCTTTACCCCGCCGTAATAATGGGTATCCAGATAAGCAATGCTGCTGTCCTCATAAACAGGATTCTGCTTAACATCCAGCCTGGGCGAATCAATATGGGCTCCCAGAATATTCATGCCTTCCTTCATGGGCTTTTTCCCAATCTGGTACATAACCAGACATTTGTTCATATTGACGGCATAAATCTTATCCCCTGGCTTAATTTTGCTTCCGCTTTCCAGTAAAGCGTTCAGTTCTACGTAGCCTTCCTTTTCAATCAGGTTAACAAGGGTGTCCACACACTCTCTTTCTGTCTTTCCTGCATCCAGAAAATCCATATATTCTCTGGCAAAGGCTTCCGCTTCCTTCAGCTGTTCCTCTGAATAGCTGTTCCAAACATTTTTCTTTTCCATCAGTCGTTACCTCCGGTTCCCTTTATTTTTGAGCCAAGCACCGGTGCGAGCAGCTGTTTGGCTTTTGGGACCTCATCACTGTGGATACGGAAGATGCAGGCAGATTTTCCCCTTGGTTTCCGAAAAAAGAGCAGGCTGTTCAGCCCCTTCTCTTCCCACTCCACAAAATAGGAGATCCTGTTTTTTAAAAGGATCCGCTCGACCTTTTCTTTTGTTTCCATATCATACACTTTACAAAAATCCACTTCGTGATTTACCGTTCCAATATCCATATCTGCTCCCATCTGCGTGCCATGCACGCATACGATTAAAATCGTACTTAAATCAGGGAGGCTGCATACGGCAGAAGCCGTATGTTAAAACCTCGCCTCTTTTAAAAGGTGCTTCACAAATCTTATTGTACTACTGTCTCAGCTCAATGCCAAGACCCTGAAGTCCATTGAGGATTTTTTTCATTGCCGCACTGACATCGGCATCCTCCAGCGTCCTGTCTTTGGCACGGAAGGTGAGCGTATAAGCCACCGATTTGAAGCCTGCCTGAATCTGGCTTCCCTCATATATATCGAACAGGGAGTAGCTTTCCAGAATCTTTCCGCCTCTCTGGGCAATGACCGCTTCTATCTGGCCTACAAGTATTTCTCTGGGGACTACCATGCTGATATCCCTTATAACCGCAGGATATTTGGCAATTCCTTCGTATTTTCTGTCAAATGTGGCGAACGGAATGATTTCCGGCATATCCAGCACAGCCACATATGCTTTGGTGCCGATGTCATAATTATCCAGCACTTCTGGATGAACCTCGCCCAGATAACCGATCACTTTTCCGCCATAGGAAATGTTTGCCTGACGGCCGGGATGAAGGAATTTCTTTCCTGCATTGGGTTCATATTCTTTTTTCCCGTTCATTCCGATGCTTTCCAGGAATTCTTCGATAATGCCCTTCATGGTGTAGAAATCACCGTCTCCATAGAATCCCAGTGTAAACTGCATCCGCTCTTCCGGAAGCTCTGTTACCGGCACGCTGTGAGGCAGATAAACATTGCCCAGCTCATACAGCTTAACGGCCTTGTTTCTTCTATTATAATTGGTTCCCAGAGAGGTGAGGATGCCGTTCAGGGAAATCGTCCTCATGATGGAAAAATCCTCACCCAGAGGGTTCGCTATCGTAACTGCTTCACGAAGTTTATCCTCTTTATCCAGCAGCAGCCTGTCAAATACCTTCGGGCTTTCGAAGGAATAACACATACCCTGTGAAAAACCACAGTATTCCGCGATATCCCTTGCTTTTTCTTCTATCCGGAGCTTGAAGGAAAGCTTTCCTGTAGTAGCTTCTCCGTTAGGAAGGGTTGTGGGGATTTTATCATAGCCGTAAAATCTTGCCACTTCCTCCGCCACATCTGCGAAGCCTTCAATATCCTGACGGAAGGAAGGGATAATCAGCTCTTTCTTTGCTTCGTCATATTCAAATTCCAGACGTCCGAAATAATCCAGCATTTCCGCTTCGGGAATCTGAGTACCCAGCAGTGCATTGATACGTTCCGGCTCAAAAGGAATGCGTACTCTTTCCTTCAGAGGCGCGCATACATCCACGATTCCTCCAACCACTTCACCGCAGCCCAGTTCCTGAATCAGCTGACATGCTCTGTTAATGGCATCCACCGAATTATTGGGATCCAGGCCTTTCTCAAATTTGCCGGAAGCATCGGTACGAAGGCCGATACGCTTCGCGGATTTGCGGATGTTGGTGCCGTTGAAGCAGGCAGCTTCAAACAGGACTGTTTTCACGTCATCTGTGATTTTGGAATTCTCACCGCCCATAATACCGGCAATGCCGACTTCCTTCTCGGCATCACAGATCATTAATACTTCGCTGTCCAGCTTTCTTACCTGTCCGTCCAGTGTCTGGAATTCATCCCCATCCTTTGCACGGCGTACGATGATCTGTCTGCCGGCAATGGTATCCAGGTCGTAGGCATGCATGGGCTGTCCATATTCTTCCATGACATAGTTGGTGATATCAACCAGGTTATTAATAGGACGGATTCCGCTCGCTGCCAGCCTCCTCTGCATCCACTTGGGAGAAGGGGCAATTTTGATATTGGTGCATACCCTTGCACAATAACGGGGACATAAATCCGGGTCCTTTACATCCACCTTTATATAATCATTAACATTTTCCGCATTTTCATGCACTTCCACTACAGGAGGGACAAAAGGCTTACGGAAGGTAACCGCAGCTTCTCTTGCAATGCCCAGGATACTGAAGCAATCAATCCTGTTGTTGGTAATCTCATATTCAAACACCGTATCACGCAGGCCCAGAGCATCAATAGCATCCGTCCCCACTACAGCATCCTCATCAAAAATATAGATACCGTTTTCCGGCGCTTCCGGATACATTTCCCGGCTGGAGCCCAGTTCTTCGATGGAACACATCATTCCGCAGGAAGGCACTCCTCTCAATTTTCCGGCCTTGATAGTGATTCCATCCTCCGGAAGCGGGCCGCCGTCATGTCCGCCTGCAACCTTTCCGCCGTCAAGCACTACCGGTACCTTATCCCCTTCCTTAACATTGGGGGCTCCGGTAACGATCTGAACGGTTTCCGTTCCCACATTTACCTGACATACAATCAGCTTATCCGCATCCGGATGCTTTTCAATTTTTTCTATCTGGCCCACAACAATCTTTTCCAGATTCTTATCCAGGGCTTCGAAGCTTTCCACCTTGGTCCCGCTCATTGTCATTGCATCGCAGTATTCCTGATCCGTGCAGGAAAGCTCCGGCACATATGCTTTTATCCATGATATCGTTGTATTCATAATCCCAAACCAGCCTTTCTTATTTCTAAATCTCGACTCTTATTTTTATCAGAACTGCTTCAGGAAACGAATATCGTTTTCATACAGCAGGCGCATATCATCTATCTCATATTTCAGAAGAGCGATTCTCTCCAGGCCGACACCGAATGCAAAGCCGGAGTATTCCTTGGGATCTATGCCGCTCATCTCAAGCACACGGGGATGTACCATACCGCAGCCCAGGATTTCAATCCAGCCTGATCCCTTACAGAAACGGCAGCCCTTTCCTCCGCATTTGAAGCAGCTCACATCCACTTCCGCGCTGGGCTCTGTGAACGGGAAATGATGGGGGCGGAATTTCACCTTTGTTTCTTCCCCGAAAAGTTCTTTTGCGAACTCAGCCAGTGTTCCCTTCAGATCGGCGAAGGTAATGTTTTTATCAATAACAAGGCCTTCTATCTGATGGAAGGAAGGGGAATGGGTGGCATCCACTTCATCGGAACGGAATACACGTCCAGGCGCAAGCATACGGATAGGCAGCTTTCCTTTTTCCATCTCCCGCACCTGAACCGGTGAGGTTTGGGTACGCAGCACGATATCCTCTGAAATATAAAAGGTATCCTGCTCATCCCTGGTAGGATGGTTCTTGGGAATATTTAATGCCTCGAAATTGTAGTAATCATTCTCAACCTCAGGGCCTTCCACCACTTCGTAGCCCATACCGATAAAAATACGTTCCACCTCTTCCAACGCTATGGTATTAGGATGACGGTGGCCCACCAGATTTTTCTTAGCCGGGAGGGTAACGTCGATAACCTCCTCCTTCATTTTAGCCTCTCTGATGGCGCCTTCCATTTTCTTTTTGGTCACTTCCAGCATGGCTTCGATTTCTGCTCTTGTATCATTAACCATCTGGCCGATTTTAGGGCGTTCTTCTGCCGCCACATTTTTCATGCCCTTCAGCACTTCCGTAAGGGCGCCTTTCTTTCCAAGGGCATTCACCCTGACCTCATTGAGCTTATCAAGGGTTCCTGCGGCCTCCACCTGTTTCCTGACCTCTTCCTTGATTTGTTCCAATCTGTCCTTCATAACAAACTCCTTCCTGTTCTGAACCGCAGTGCGGCTGATAAACTTTGGGGATTCGTACTCTTTTGCGGATTTACAGACACAAAAAAATCCCCAGCATAAATACTAGGGACGAAATAATAATGGAAGTCTCTCTTCCATTTCCGCGGTACCACCCACATTCCTGCTTCCGTTACCGGCTTATGCCGTTCTGCTTTTGCAGGCTCTCTTACGGCGTAACGTGCCATACGTTCCTTCCTATTATAATATACCGCAGTCAGCCGATCATATTTCCATAAAACGCATGATCTCAGTTAACCTTCAGCAGCATATTACTGATAAACCCTTCAGAAGGACAGCTCCGGCGTGAAAATCAAGCTGCATTTGAACCCGGGGAAGCTTCCAGCCGGTGACTTCCTCTCTCTGTTGGAAAATACATCTCTTTATGCGCCATCTTTGCCTTTATATTTATAAAATATATCTGTTACCTATTCTATTGCCTGTTTTCGGAAAAGTCAATAATTTTTTATGTACTTTTAATTTCTATCGTGATATGATTTTAATGTGTCTGCACATTTATCGGACTATCACTATACAAGAGGAGAAAAACATGGGTGGATTTTTTGGAGTAGCATCAAAAGAGGATTGTGTATTTGATCTTTTCTTTGGAACGGATTACCATTCTCATTTGGGAACAAGACGGGCCGGTTTGGCTGTCTATGAAAAGGGACGTGGGTTTGACCGTTCCATCCACAATATTGAAAATGCACCTTTCCGTACCAAATTTGACAAAGAGGTCACGGAAATGAAAGGAAACCTGGGGATCGGCAGCATTTCCGACTACGAGCCTCAGCCGTTAATCGTACGTTCCCATCACGGAACTTATTCCATCGCCACAGTGGGCAAAATAAACAATACCGAGGAGATCCTGTCCAATCTTCTTGCATCTTCCCACATTCATTTTCTGGAAATGAGCGGAGGCAGCATCAACGCCACCGAGCTTGTTGCCACCATTATCAATCAAAAGGAAAATATAATCGAAGGGATTCAATACGCCCAGGATCTGATCGAGGGTTCCATGACCATTCTCATCATGACCCCTAAAGGCATCTATGCTGCAAGGGACAGGATGGGCCGTACCCCTGTCGCTATCGGCAAAAAGGACGACGCTTACTGTATATCCTTCGAAAGCTTTGCTTACCTTAATCTCGGTTATATCAATGAAAGGGAATTAGGTCCCGGGGAAATCGTAATCGTAACGCCGGAAGGCGTACAAACGCTGGCGGCTCCCGGGAAAGATATGAAAATATGTACCTTCCTGTGGGTTTATTACGGCTATCCCTCTTCTTCCTACGAAGGAATCAGCGTGGAAAAAATGCGCTACAACTGCGGTGCGTCCATGGCGAAGAGGGACGATGCTTCCCCGGATATCGTGGCAGGCGTTCCTGATTCCGGCACAGCTCATGCCATTGGATATTCCAATACCTCAGGGATTCCGTTTTCCCGCCCTTTTATTAAATATACGCCTACATGGCCCCGTTCCTTTATGCCCACTATCCAAAGCCAGCGGAATCTGATCGCCAAAATGAAGCTTATCCCTGTCCGTGATCTGATTCAGGGCCGCAGCATGCTGCTGATTGATGATTCCATCGTGCGCGGTACCCAGCTTAGGGAAACCACAGAATTCCTTTATCAAAGCGGCGCTCGTGAAGTACATATCCGTCCCGCCTGCCCTCCGCTGCTCTACGGCTGTAAATACCTGAATTTTTCACGTTCCACCTCGGAAATGGATTTGATTACCCGACGGGTTATACAGCAAATGGAAGGCGATCGCAAATATATTAACCTGGATGCTTATTCCAATCCGGAAACACCGGAATTCCAGGCCATGGTATCCCAAATAAGCCAGCAGCTTAATTTTACATCCCTGCGCTATAACCGTCTGGATGATATGATTGATTCTGTAGGAATTGATCGCTGCAAGCTTTGTACCTACTGCTGGGACGGAAAAGAATAAAGAAAAAAAGAAAGCATTTAAAAACCCCAACAGCGGATTAAACTGTTGGGGTTTTTCATTATCATTTTATCCTCGAATATCAAGGTATTCTTCTTAGTTAGAGAACATATAAGCGGTACAAAGCTTAACACCGGAACCGGTATTGGCTACATATGTATAAATACCAATCTTTG
>OBWV01000595.1_pt1 | contig 30295 bp, 21 predicted proteins | sample 1495351 | NCBI WGS metagenome assembly OBWV01 (sample SAMEA2580122, study PRJEB22360) | human gut metagenome | biome: human gut; feature: human-associated habitat; material: faeces | place: Denmark | collected 2008/2010 | reverse complement strand
CGGAAGCGTCCCCTTTTAGGACCTCTGCCTGGCCGGGGCCGGACAATGGCAGCCAGGCGTCCCAAACGCAGAGGGTACAGGCAGAAAGGGGGGCTGAAAAGTTACTTTCAGGAGGGACCTTTATGTCTGATATCCATAACCTGTCTGTCATGGAACCGCCTGTCCGTCTCTATTTCAGCGGACACGAACAAACGTCCCCTTCCCATGCCTGCGGTCCCGGGATATGGCCCCATTATCTGCTGCATTATGTGCTTTCGGGAACGGGTACCTTTCAAAGTGAAAAACAAAGCTGGCGGCTTACTGCCGGAGATGCGTTTCTGATCATCCCCGGCGTTGTTTCGGCATATGCGGCCAGCAGTGCCGACCCCTGGGAATATTGCTGGATCGGCTTTGACGGACGGGATGCGGCGGATATTCTGTCCGCCTGCGGCCTCACCGCTGCTTCTCCGGTATATCATTCCTCCTCTCCTGCCTCTGTTGACGTCAAAGCTGCAGAAGGACGGATTTCTCCGGTATCGGGATCAACGGATGCCGCGCCCTGCGGGCTATCCTTATGTTCCGTAAAGGTAGGTGAGGCACAGGCTGCCGGGGATCCCGTGGGGGAATGCCTGCTTTCCATAAACGATATGCTGTATTCCCAGCCGGGGAATACCTATCTTCATCTTTCCCTGCTTTACCGATTCTTTTCTTTTCTGTCCCCGGATGCGGGAAATGCCGAAAAAAATTCCAGCGCCTATCTGCAGCAGGCGCTGGACTATTTGCAGCATAATTATGCTTATGTGATTAAAATCCAGGACGTGGCAAGGTATGTGGGAATTGACCGGACCTACCTGTACAAGCTTTTTACCCGGGAGCTGGGGATTTCTCCCCAGCAGTATCTGATCCGTCTGCGGCTTTCCATGGCCAAGCGGCTGCTTGCCTCCACGGATCTGCGCATTACGGAAATTTCCAATTCCTGCGGGTTTGCGGACAGTGCTTCCTTCTGTCATCATTTTCAGGCGCACTTCTCCATCACGCCTTCGCAGTTTCGGAAGGAACCCGGGCGGGAGCCGGTTCCGTAACTATGCTACATCTCTTCCTCCCGTATGAGCTGGGCAAAATCCTTCTTTTCGAATTCCTGGATGGAAATGCTCTTCTTATTGGGATTGGCATAAACGAAGGTTTTGTCCACGTTTTCCAGGTAGTTCTGGATTTTGTCGTTCGTCGCGCTGATGATGGCCTGGAAGCCGAGTCCCCGTATCAGTTCAATACAGCTGGCCACTTTTTCCGCATCCATCTTGGAAAAGGCTTCGTCCAGCACCACCAGGCGGATGGTCGGCCTGCGGGACAGCTTGGGTGACAGATTGATGTGATAGGCCTGGGCAAAGCTGGCGAGCAGGGCTACATAAAGGGGGTTCTGACCCTCGCCGCCGGAATTTTTCTTTATCATTTTGCTCAGCCCGATTACCAGCCTTTCCTCTCCTTCCACGATCTGTTCCATTTCGAAGGATAGATAGGTGCGGTAATCCGCGTATTTCTCCATATTCTTTTTGGCTTCTTCCTGCTCCTGGGCGTTTGCCGTATCCGGAGGGATGAAAATACGGATCAAATCATTCATGAGGGTGCCGTACTTGTCTTCATGATCCATGGAAAACATATTGATCTGATGCTCCACGGAGCCGGAAAGCGTGGAGGGATCGATTTCCAGAGACTCATCCATGAACATGTCATAGTATTCTCCGTCCAGTCCCTTGTTTTTGGTTATCTTGAACTGGTATCTGTCCTTGCCGAAATTCAGCCTGCGGATGATGCGGTTCAGTTCATCGCGGCGGATATACGCTTCTTTTATGGCGCTGCGGATTTTATAAATAAAGTCTTCCTTGAAGTGGTCAACCGCAATCCGGGCCTGCTCCATCGCCTTTTCTTCAAAATCCTTGATACGGTCAAAGGAAAGCTCATCAAGCAGGGCCTGGTAATCCTCATTTTTCTCACCACTGGCGGAAAAGTCCCGGTTCGGATGGCGCTTCAGGTATTCGGAACGGATATCCACAAGACGGTTTCTTTGTACCTCAAGATCCTCCTCAGCCTCCGTAATGGCGGCAAGCGCCTGGCGGATCAGGGTATCGTATCTTGGATTTTTCACCTGGGAGAAAAAGCGTTCCCAGTCCTCCTCCCATGCGGGGGAGGAAACCAGCTGTCTCTGTTTTTCCAGCAGTTCTTCGTTCTTTTCGATATAGGCGGCATCGTCCGCCTTGATTTTGTTTTCCCTGTCATGGATCTGGATTTTCAGGCTGTCGATATGGGCTTCCAAAACCTTTTCTTTTTCCGCTATTTCCTGCAGCATTTCCTTAAGAAGCTCCACCGAACCGGCGCTGAGTTCCTCCATCCTTTTTTCCAGCTTCTTAAGCTGTGCTTCTTTTTTCTTTTTTTCTTCTATATCCTGAAACAGCTCCACATAACTTTCCACAGGGTCCTGCAGATATTCATAGCTTAACAGGCGTTTGGCCTGTGCGGCTGCGGCGGAGTATTCTTCCAGGCTCTTGTTCAGCTCCTCCAGACGGGCCTGAAGCTCCTTCTGGCGCCTGCGCATACTCTTTTCCCCGATGAAAGCCCTTCTTGTATAGTTATCCGGATTCAGACGGCGCAGCTGGAAGTTCTGATACAGCAGGCAGTCCGCGGTAATGCCGATTTTGCACCGGCGAAGCTGCTGCACATCCTCACACTTGATCACGTTTCCGAGGAGGAAATGGATGAAGGCTTTTACATAGGATTCTCTGCAGTCAATCTCCTCCGCCAGGGCATTCTCACGCACCTGGTATTCCTGGGCGGCGAGTTTTTCCGTATCCACAAGGGATATCCGCCAGTACTTTTTGGCATCCAGGCTTTCGTAGATTTCCATGGCTTCTTTGACGTAAGCCGGCTCCACGATCAGCGCCAGCTTGTTCCATGCCAGATAACCTTCTATGGCATTTCTCCATTTTTCATCCTTGATATCAAGCAAATCGGCGAGAATACGGACCGGAATATTTTTGCCGGTCTTCTCGTAAAGCTGTCTCTGAATCTGGCTTCTGGCATCCTCCAGCTCCCTGGGATAGGCTTTGCGGCCCAGCATGATTTCCATGAGATCCTTCTGGATGAGATCCGCTTCCTTCTGAAGGGCCTTTCCTTCCGCTGCCGCCTCCTGATGCTGCTTTTCCAGATCGGTTTCCACTTCCTTCAGGCTTTTTTTCAGCCGTTCCAGCTCTTCGCCGGAGATGGTTCCCTTCCGGAATTTATCCATATCCCATATGGTCTGGTTGGATATATTCTCTTCCTCTTCCCATCGTTCCAGATTGTCGGAGAGAGTCTTCCATTTCCGCTCACTTCTTTCCAGCAGAGTCAGGTTTTCTTCCAGGCTTCTCTGCTTGGCTTCCAGCTCTGCATATCCGCTGCTGATGAGCTGACGGTTAATTTCTTCATGCTGGGAAGCATAATCAGCCCTTACGGAAAGCAGGTTTTCCAGGCTCTCCTTCTGGGCCAGAAGGTCCTTTTTCCCTTCCCCGGCCCGGGTCTGAAGCTCGCGGATGACTTCCGTCAGCTGCAGGATAGTGAGCTTGTCCAGACGGTAACGAAGGCTCCGGGTTCTCTGCCGGCCTTCCACAAACCGGTTGAACTGATCCCGGATTCCTATCAGCTCCCCGATTTCCGTCTGCGTCTCTTCAATCTTCCTGCGCATCCGCCCGTAAAGGACCACGCTTTCCTGCATATCCTCAATATGGATATCCTGCTCCATACAGATATATTCCTTCACGAACTCCTCCAGCCGGATATTCATCCGGAACGGGATAGCGCGTTTGAAAAGCCTGGGGAACTTCTCCATATCCAGGCCCCCCAGATAGACATCATACAGATTCCTGCGGAACCGTTCGTTATTGGAGGTAAGAAACCATTCCTCACGGGTCAGGTTTTTCTGCAGGTAATTTTTAAGCTCCCCGATCGCCATGGCGCGCCCGGCGGTCCGGTAACCGTTTTCCGGAATTCCTCCTTTATGCCAGAAGAACAGGCGGCCGATTTCATTGGTGGAGGTGTCCACATCAAAAACCACACCCACACATTCCTTTTCCCCGCTTCCGGTCTGTTCCAGCTCCAGCGCGATGGTGGTGGAAAAGTTATGGTTTCTTTTGTATTCCGCCTGGTTGTTTTCCCCGATATTGATCATGCCTCTCAGGTATTCCAGCAGGCTCCTGTCCGAATCATCCGCGGCGGCTTTATTAAAGAAGCCCCTTCCGTCCGTATTGGCGTACAGGACGATCTGAATGGCATCGATAACGGTGGACTTTCCGCTTCCGGAATGGCCGGTAAAAAAGTTGATGCTTTTATTTAAGGTAAGTATCTTGGAATCTATGTAGTGCCAGTTATTCAGCGCAATTCTCGTAATCGCCTTAAAGGACTGGCGGCTGCTCTCCAGCTGAGGCATTCCCTCCTGCTGCTCCGCCGCCTGCGGTTCCGAAAGCTGTGCTGTCATCATCTGCGGTGTTTCCATCTGCTTTATCTCCTTCTAACGTATCTTCTTCATCCCCGTTAACCTCGCCGCCCATGCCGCTCTCATCCTCTGCATCGGTTTCTTCATCTATGCTGTCTTCTTCACCTATAATGCCCTCTTCCTCTGCATTCCCCTCTTCGTCTCCATCCTCTCCGAAGCTCTGCAGCAGCTTAAGGACATCCTCACGCATCAGCACCAGATTGATGCAGGGATAAATAATAATCCGGGTATTTTCTCCCAGTTCGTCCAGGGCATCCATCAGTTCCACCATCTGGTATCTTTTCAGAAAGGCAAAGGCCCGTTTGATTTCCGTAAGGGAAGAAAGGCTGCGGGAAAGCCGGAACTCGCCCACCTTGCCGTTCAGTTCCCCGAAGGTGGTGACAATATTCACGCTGGAGGAAACGGCTGCCATCTGTTCATCATAAATCAGCTTCAGAAGCAGAAGATAAATGGTTGCCAGCTTGGGAATCCGTTCTCCCATGGTGGTTTCTCCCGTCAAATAAATGGTTCCCAGCTCCGTATTCTGTTCCAGGCAGATTCCTGCGGCGGCAAAATAATCCTTTAGAAAATCCATGTGCCTGTCTGCAAAATAGAAGTCCTTGTCGGCCACCATCCTGCCTGCTTTTTTATCGTATTTTCTCTCCAGGAGAAAAGTCTGGCGGAAGAGCCTTCGGATCATCTCCTGCAGCTTTTCCTGCTCCTCCTGGGATAATTCATTTATATATGGAAGCATCTCTTTTTTCCCTTTCTCTTATCAGTCAGACCGGGCCGAACCGCTGCGCTTTCTTTCCACAAACATCATGGCCGGATAGGTGTAGCGCTCTCCTTCCACCTGCTCTCCCGAGGTGACCACCTGGAACCTGCTGTTCTTGCGCATACTGATATCGTAAGCCAGGATCAGCTTTTCAAAGTCTTCCTGACAGGTTAACTGCAGGCTGCCCGTTTCCAGGATCCCATCCGTCATACGCTCCTCGATAAAGCTTTCGATCTGCTGCCTTGTAAACCGGTGATGTATCTTGTTCATCTGAAGGACCTCTTCCCGGGAAAGCTCTTTATTTTCCTCATCGGGAACCAGCTCTTCGGTAAAATTCCTTCTTCTTCTCCGCTTATACAGCGGATTATCATTCAGGATTTCATAGGCGGAAAGATTCATTTTCTGCGCCACAAGCCGCAGACGGTCGGCCTGCTCTTTTTCCTCCTCCGGTTCTCCCAGATGATTCAGCAGCTGGATGATCAGGCCGTGGCGGTCGCTTTCATCACTCAGCAGATAGTTCAGGCGGCTAACCGTGGCCCGCACATATTTGCTGTGCTCCCGATCCATGTTGGCAATACGGTGTTCAATATCGTCAAAGCCCCGCTCAATCTGATCAATAAGATCCAGCACATCCTCGTCCTGTCTTCTTCGGTAGAAGCCCTCCGGCTCTTTTCCCTTTTTCTCCCGGGAAAGCTCCTGTTTTGCACGGATCCGTCCTATCCAGGCATCATCCTCCCGCATTTCCTTCAGGCAGCGTTTTATGTCCATTTTATATATATAGAAATTATCGCTCGTTTTCAGGATGTGGTATTTTTTATTCACCACTTCTTCCACATAGCCTTCCAGATGCTCCTCCAACAGTTCCCCGTAGGACTGCTTGGATAAGAGGCGTTCGAAAAATTTATCCATGTTATGCAGCATATCCTGAAGAGCCTTGTTCAGTTTTTTCGTATTTACCAGTGCCGTTTTCAGCATGGTAATATTCATTCTGGAATCATTTTTGAAGGAAAAAAGAGTGGCATACACGTTCTGAATATAAATATCGGTATCCTCCAGCGGCTGGTTGACCAGCTGGTCGAACGCGCTGATAAAAACGGCCGCGTAATCCGGGATGACTATATTGGTGGTCATCGTCGTATAGTCCTCGACTTTACGAAGCCATTTGGCCCGCAGCAGCCAGTTCAGTATCCGCTTAGGCACTGCTTCCTGGGCTTCTTCCTCTGTTTCCGTCTCTTCCTGCTCCATCAGCAGCTTCTGCTGTGCGCACATCTCTCCCAGAATCTGCACACAGGCTTCCCTGCTCAGGAAAAAATTATTATACTGATATTCATCATCAATCGTCAAAAGGGCTTCCATATAAATTTCCCGGTTCACCGACCGGAAAAGCCCCCAGAAGGAGGCGGGGATATCATATAAAAATTTCAATTCGGTTCATCCTCTTGTATCTTTTCAACCTGCCTGCGCGCTTCTTCGGAAATCGCGCCAAGAAGGTAATTTTTATCCATTTTCTGCTGATCCAGGTATTCTTCCCGGAGCCTGCCGCTGGCACGCTTCACTTCTTCCTCAAGCTCTCTGGCAGATAGAAGGCGGCAGCCCTGTCCGCGGATAATAACCTGCTCCAGACCATCGGAGGTTGCCACGGTGATATCATATTTTTTCCCGTTTTCATGGGTGAATTTTTCAATATACTGATCCGCGGTTTCCGCCTCTCTGGTATATACCACATGAATGTTATGATAGTCAAGTACTTCCGTCACATGTCCCTGGACACGGTAAGCGTCAAAAACCACTATCACCTGGCAGCGGACAATCCCCTGGTAGTTGCACAGGATATCCAACAGCTTTCCTTTGGCGCCGTCAATATTTGTTTCCGCCAGCTCCCTCAAATCATCCCAGGCAAATATCACATTATAACCGTCAACGAGCAGATATTTTTCTCTGACCGCCCCTTTCCCGGTTCCTTTATAAACGGGATCCCCGGGCGGAGGGGTGGAAGGCCTGGTCAGTTTCCGGTTCCACCCGTCTTTTCTGGGCTGTTCCTTGTTTCTTTTATTGGCATGATAGGTACGGGCGAGAATTTCATCGATTTCCTCCACTCCCAGCCATTTTTCTTCCGGTATTTCCCTGCTTTTCGGGGTAAGCCCTGCTGTCTCTTCCGGAACGTCGCGCTGCAGGATACGGCATTCCAGATGCATATAATCCTTCACCTTATCCCAAGGCACCACAAAACCGGCCCCATGAACACAAAAAACCGAACCGGCGGGATTTTCCGTATCCCGCTCCGGATCATAACCGGCTTCTGCTATCACCTCTTCCGCATTGTGGCAGGGCCGGTAGCCCAGCAGGGTGCAGAAAAGACGGCCATAGCCTTTGGTGTAGGCAATCACTTCCTTCTGATAATCCCGCATGGTAAACACGGGGGCTTCACCGGTGAGGACTGCCATATCTTCTTCTGTACGTGGGGCCTCAAAGGTTCCGTGCATTTTTTCAATGTCGGTCATCGCCTTACCCACCATTTTTTCCGGCACCTCCAGCCGGAACTGATACCAGGGCTCCAAAAGGATGTTGTGAGCCTGCATCAGCCCATGCCGCACAGCGCGGTATGTGGCCTGCCGGAAGTCACCGCCTTCTGTATGCTTCAGGTGGGACCGTCCGGTGAGCAATGTGATTTTCATATCCGTTATCACCGAACCCGTCAGCACTCCTCTGTGATCTTTTTCTTCCAGATGGGTGATCACCAGCCTCTGCCAGTTCCGATCCAGAATATCCTCGCTGCAGTCCGTATCAAACTGAAGACCGCTTCCCCTTTCCCCCGGTTCCAGCAGTAAATGGACCTCTGCATAATGGCGGAGGGGTTCAAAATGTCCCACGCCTTCCACCGTATCCGTAATCGTTTCCTTATACACAATATTTCCCGCACCGAATTCTACAGCCGTTTGGAACCGTTCCTGAATCAGGCTTTTCAGGATTTCAATCTGAACCTCTCCCATAACCTGCGCCTGAATTTCCTGCAGCCTTTCATCCCATACAATATGAAGCTCCGGCTCCTCCTCTTCCAGCTGACGCAGCCTGGGAAGCATCACCGGAACCGGGCACTCCTGCGGCAGACGGATGGAATAGGTGAGCACCGGCTCCAGTACGGGGGCCGCAGACGCTGCTTCGGCACCCAGCCCTTCCCCCGGATGGGTGTGATTCAGACCGGTCACAGCGCAGACGCTGCCCGCCTGCACTTCATTTACCAGCTCATATTTATCGCCGGAATAGATACGGATCTGGTTTACCTTCTCTTCCCATACCTCTTTTTCTCCCGCCTTCCCCTCATTGGTCAGCACGGCTTTTACCTGCAGGCTTCCGCCGGTTATTTTCATATAAGTAAGACGATTTCCCTGATCATCCCTGGCAATTTTAAAGACCTTCGCCCCGAAGGTCTTTCCATAAACCGGCACAGAAACAAAACGTTCCAGTCCATCCAGGAATTCATCCACACCGGTAAGCTTCAGGGCTGAACCGTAAAAGCAGGGAAACAGCTTCCGTTCCCGGATCAGGCGGCGAAGCTCTTCTTCCGGAAGCCCCCCTTTTTCCAGGAAAAAGTCCAAAGCCGTCTCATCACACATGGCACACTGCTCGTAAAAGTCCTCCGTAAAGCCTTCCCCAAAATCCACACAGCCTTCATCCAGCCTGGCCTCCAGTTCCCGCTTCAGCGCCTCTTTATCCGTTCCGTTCTGATCCATCTTATTGATAAAAAGAAAAACCGGAATCCGGTATCTCTTCAAAAGCTGCCACAGAGTCTGTGTATGCCCCTGAACGCCATCGGCCCCGCTGATTACAAGGACTGCCGCATCCAGTACCTGAAGGGTACGTTCCATTTCCGCAGAAAAATCCACATGCCCTGGTGTATCAAGCAGGGACACCTCCATATTTTTCCAACGGAAGTTGGCCTGTTTGGAGAAAATGGTAATTCCCCTCTCTTTTTCCAGCGCATACGTATCTAAAAAGGCATCTCCGTTATCCACCCTGCCTATTTTCCGAAGCATGCCGCTCCGGTAAAGAATTCCTTCCGATAAAGTTGTCTTTCCGGCATCCACATGAGCCAGAATTCCTATCACTAATTTTTTCATATATTGTCCTGTTATCTGTTGTTTTGATCTCTGTGTCAGAAAATCCAATTCCATACAGCCCGGGAATGTTGTCCTTTCCCCGGTCAGCCACTCCCTGTTCTGCTTTGTACAAACGGCTTAAGTATACCATAAAAAGAGAGTAAAAAACAGAGGGAGCTGCATCTGCCGCTTTGTACATGCAGATACAGCTCCCCTGAATTGTCCCTTTCATCACCGTGATGGAATAGCTTTGCCTCACGATATATGTTCTGCAAAAGCCTCTACTGATTCCGCCTTTGCCGCTTCTTTCAGCCATTTTCTTAAAACGTCCAAATCGGACTCCTGCAGTATTTTTCTGCGCAGCTCCTCCGGTATGTCTCCTAATTCTTCAAGCAAAGAAAGGATATCCTCTGCTTTTCCTATTGCTTTTCCGGCAGCATTTCCTTCTTCCCAGCTAATCTGCTTTTCACTTGCGATATGGCGTTCCTCATCATATTCGGCTAAGATCATATCTCTTACCTCCGCTCTGTGACCAATTAAAAAATCCCTTAAAACACCATCCCTGATACAGGCCTCCACCGCCTCATCCACAGCCTGTTCCAGCGTTTTCCCCTCAGCCAGCCGTTCCCTTATGCATTGAATGAATTTGGCATACTCCCATAATTTCCTGCATTTTCTCATCAGCTCTTTATTATGGCCCAGATTGATATTCAGCATAATCGCACGGCACTCCAGGGAAGGCTCCGTATTTTCCAATCCCGGCAGTCTGTAAAATGCGTCTGACAGCTTCAGTACCCTTCGATCCGGTTCTTCCCTGCTTCCATTATAAAAGACCAGATACTGAGGAAATGGCAGCTGCACCAGACGGCTGCTGTACAGGTTTTCATCACGGCTCTCCAAATATTTCCGGTAAATATCCGCCAGATACAGGAACCCTCTCACCGGCATATTGGGTGAGTAAGTACTCTGATGCTCATATAAATTCAAAACATCATCCACTAAAAATGAAATATCGTTTTTAAACCCCATATATACCACATCCTCCAGCGTCGTGATTTCCAGAGCTTCCGGATCGGTATAGTTTGTGCCTCTTACCGCATTATATAAATCCAACAGTTCCTTTTTGCTGCTGAAAATCCAGCGGAACAGCCTGTCCTTATATTTTGCATTTATTTTTATTTCACTCAATTATTTACCTCCATTATACAATAATCTTGTTTTCCGATCAATAAAAATCAACAGTCCAAACATCTTATGCTATCCGATGACTGCAGTTCACAGGATTCCTTAGCGCCTGCCTCTTAGAGTATTTTCTCCGGCGGCATTTCCGAATGGGTTGCCGCAATAATTTAAAGACGGAAATCTAATTTACCGGATACTTCAAATTTTTTGAAAATAAGATTTTCCAATGAAATCATAAGCGGCTCACCTTCATGAAAATATCCCCACAAACCGCACTGCAGACGGAACTCCCCTGTTTTATACGAATCATAACGGGATTTGTAAAGGGTGATCTGCCACAGGTCTTCTTTTTTGCCGACAAAGAGAATTCCGGCAAAACCATAAGAGCCTTTCTCCTTTTTCCCATACAGAAATACCGGTCTGATATAGACGAGAAGTTCCAAAAGAAATACGCCGAGAAATACAGAAATTCCCAATATGATAAGGCAAAGCTGCGTATTTTGGAATCCCTTGGCCCGGCATCTTTCTGGCCAAAGACTGCACAAGGGACAGATCTCATTTCCCTGTTTTCCGCATTTGTCCGTACAGATACATTCCTGCTGTCTATCCGTTTTAGTCAATTTTTCCGTTTCCCGGGGACTTTCATTTCCGGACAGCCGCTCTTTTCCGATGCCGTTTTCCGCTTCTGTCTGTTTGTCCTCCGATCCTTTTACCCTGTTATGTAAATTTAATTTCCTTGTGTTTTCCGCTTTTTTTACATTCTCTGTTTTGCCGCCTCTGCTGCTGATATCCGTATCAGGCAAAAGGGTGAGCCCTGGCAGCATATCTCTTTCTGTTTTTTCCTGCGGCATGGAACCGGAATCGTTACTTTCCTTTTCTCCCGGACTGCCTCCTCCGTTATTGCCTCCCCCATTATTTCCATCGTCTCCTGAAACTGCAAACCTGCGTACCACAATTGTGCTTTCCGATATGTTTCCAAGCAGGTCTTTTCCGTAAAAGGTATAAGTTCCCGGTTCGCTGCATTCGAATTCCGTATCTTTGCTCCATTCCTCTCCATCCCTGGAAATAGGCTGTTCGGCGAGTCCGCAGCCCTGGCTTCCGTCCGGCTGGAGATCCTGTGCTTCTACTTTGATTACCGCGTTTCCATACAGCCACACCTGCGGAGTCTGAGTCAGCCTGAGCGTGGGACCGGTGCGGTCAATATTGTTTACTGTAATCTCTTTTTCCGCCGTATTTCCTAGTGCATCCTTTCCTTTTATCAGATAGGTTCCGTTCTCTGTTATTGTAAATGAGTTCCCGGTACTCCATGTTTTTCCTCCGTCAAAGGAGTATTGGATGCTGCCGGATCCCTCCCCGCCTGTGTCATTTTTATCCCGTCCCTCCGCCGTTATATGGCATTCCTCAGCCCAATCCAGAGGAGATATGGAAAGGCTGAATTCCGGAGGGGTCGTGTCAATATTGGAAACGGATATTTCCTCTGTCGCTATATTCCCCAACGCATCTCTGACGGCTGCCGTCAAAGTAGTATTTTCTTTTATGATAAGCTCATTATCGGCACTCCACGTTTTTCCTCCGTCAAAGGAATATGCCTCTTCAGCCAATCCGCAGCCTGGTTCTCCGTCCGGCTGGAGATCCTCTGCGCTGATTGTTACCGTATTCGTCAGTACATTTGCCTGTGTATCCTGTGCTACAGTTATTTTCGGCGCCGTCCGGTCAATCGTACGGATATTGAATTCCTTTTCCTCTGTATTACCCAAAATATCCCTGACCTTTATTAAGTAAGAGCCATTTTCCATGTAAGTGTACGTATTCCCCTGCCAGCTGCTTCCGCAGTCAAAACTGTATGCTTCATCGGCAAGTCCGCTGCCTTCACTGCCGTCTTCCTGCAAATCCCTGGCCTGCACGCTAACCGTCACATTATCTGCCGTCCATTCCTCAGGGCATGTAATGGAAGTGATCTCCGGACCTTTCCGATCGATATTGGCAACAGTAATGGAAACCGGCGCTTCCGCCGAATTATTATCTGTACCCGCATTCAGCCTGCAGGTATATGTCCCGTTCTTTTCCACAATAAATTCCGACTGTGCCGAAGGGCTTCCATCATTCCATATATAGCCCTCCGATGCTATGGAAATATTTCCTTTTAATTCACAGGATGCACGGAGAGTAAGCTCTCTTGTCCACACTGTGGTGCCAGGACGCAGAGTGAACACAGCCACTTCCTCCCCTTCCGCCGCGCCGCATTTCCTCTCATAACCCAGCACTTCTCCTTCACGGCTGCAGTTTAAGGTATCAAAGCCGTGCGTACTGCTGTCATATCCCTTGAAACCATCCGTTCCGGGACCATGATGTTCCGTAAAATGGATTTGTGTATATTGATCCGCCGCTCCGCAGCTGCTGTGTTTTCGAATCACGTTCTGATAGATTTCATGCACCTGTCCATGGCAGCCGCACCATGCATCTCCCTGAGACCAGAAACCGCCGTTTCCATGGACCGTCACCGTACAATTACCGGAACGGTAACAGCCGTTCTCTTTGGAATGCTGATGTCGTATTTCTGTGTAGCAGCCTCCTCCTGTGTCTTCTCCTCCCTCATGATGATGAACAATAGCAGTGGACACACTTCCGTCTGACTCCGCTGCAGCCGGTAATTTTATCAGAAATGCACCCACGAAAATAAAAGCCTGGATAAAGGCTGCCGTAAAAATACATCTTCTTATTTTTTTCCTTGTTTCTTTTTTCATTACTACCTTTTCTGACTTCCGAACGCCTGAAAAAAAGTATAAAAAATATAATCTGATCTATTCCGCAGACACTCCTCCTTTCATAGCATATTTAAGAATAAAATGAAAAACTGATGGCTGATACGCCATGATGCCGTATAGTTACGGCGAATGAATTAATTTGATAAGGCCTCCTGTAAACCAGAAGATGCCGTAAAGAAACTTTACCATAAATTATGACTGACTGCAAGCTGTTTATCATAAATATTTTGTCACCAGATTGTTCGTTTGGCTATAGTTACAGTCCACAAATATTCCAGTTAATACCATGTCCGGCCTGTAATATTGATTTGACATATCTCCTTTTACAAGCCGGACCCGGCTGATACAAAAAAGAACCTCTGAAACCGAATGATACCTTTTCCCGGCAGAACAGCATAGCTATCTGCCCTTAATTCATATCCACTGTTACATAAATATCCATATAACTCACGCCGTCCTTTTCATATTCCGATTCAAAGCAAGGCAGACATTTCCCGTCAGGCTTATGCTTTATCCCGTTTACCTCCATATAAGACATGATAGTTTTATAGGCATTAGGTATCAGCTCGAACGGATTATTAAAAGGTTCCGTTATAGTAATTACCGCATATTTTTCCTTTTCCTGGGCAACTGCCTCCATATCCTTACAGGAAGGCGTAAAATCCTCGGGAAGAATACAGGCCGCCGCATAGCCATGCATATGGAATACATTAACCTGTTCCTGTGAAAGATAGGGAAAATCCCAGCCTATAATCCGGTTTACACGTCCCCAGGATCCGGATATGCCGTTTTCTTCCGCCCATCTTTTCATATGATTGAGCGCATCCGATTCCGGATCATGGCTGATAACCACATAACGGACCATTCGGAAAGCTTCCAGCTCCTCAATACGGACCGGGGAATAGGCTTCATTTTCCATATTCATATTTTCCCGAAACAGGCGATCCATGGAACAGGAAAAAAATTGACACAGTTCAAAAGCTTTTTCCATTTCCGGATACGCTGTTTCCGATTCCCATTTTGATATTGTCTGCCGTGACACCCCCATCCGTTCCGCCAGTTCCTCCTGTGTCATTGAATTGTGCATTTTCCTTAAGAATTGCAGATTTTTTCCAAAACTCATCTCTTGTCCCTCCTTTTTTCTGATATGGCTATTGTACCAGCTGGCAGGTACCTCCTCCACCAACCTGGCATATCTTTTTTTGCTGTTTTGTCACTTTGAAGTTGCGTGTCTTCCCAATACGCAAAATAAACGCCCATTATAGGGCGTTTACACAAAGCTCCGGACCCGTCGGATCCGGAGACATTTATTCATTCTGTATCTGAATTTCATTTTTATTCCTGAGCGAAATGAAACCGCTCCTGTACCAAAGTCATCACTTCCCTCGTTTTCTTCCAAACAGGCTGCTGATTAAAGGCTCTCTGCCTGCGAATATTCTTCCGAAATTCTCACAATTATAAAACTTCTCGGTTGCCACCCACTCGGGATATTCAACCTTCTGCTCAGACAGCATTACATTATTCGTATAGTCCAGATCAAATGCGTTCATAACCCGACCTCCTTAGGTAGATCCCTGTTGTTTCTTTACATCTATACTATATATTTTCCTGGACTTTTCGTCTATAATCTGCTAGCCTGAAAAAAACAGGAAATTTATGTACTGCCGATACATAAGCACAGGAAAGAAGGATTATTATGGCGATCCGGTTCTGGGAAATTTATGAAGAGACAAAAGAAAAATATAAGCTGCGGATTTTGGCGGGGAAAAACGGGATGGATAATGTTACCGGCTGGGTTCATATGCTGGAGGACGAAACCATAATCAACCGGTTCAGCGGAGAAGAACTCGCCGTCACCACCGGAATGAAAGCCGGCAATGAAGGCTGGCTGCTTCGCCTGGTTTCCTCCATGAAAAATGCGGAAAGCACCGGGATTATCATCAATACGGGAATGTATCTGAAGCAGATTCCCGAGGACGTTATCGACTGGTGTGAAGCTCACGATTTTCCTCTTCTGGAAATGCCCTGGGAAATTTCCATTACCGATCTGATCCAGGATTACTGTATGCGTATTATGAGCCAAATGCATAAGGAAAGACAGGAAGCCCTTCTTTTTGAACGCCTGCTTCGCGGGAAAGAGGTTCCGGAAGATTTTCTGGAGGACATCGGAAACCGATACAATCTGGACGGCACATTCCGGATTTTCTGCCTTCTGCCCAAATATACCGCGGAAGAAAAAGTCCTGTTCCGTCAGTCCGTGCTGAAGCTGGAAAACGTGTTCGGTCTGTGGCAGAACGGAAGCAAAATCAGATTCCCTTACTTTTTAATAGAAGTGAACGATTTATATATTCTTGCCATAAATGATTTTCCTGAGGAAAAAGCGGAAGAACTCATCCGCCAGATGAAAAGTATTTTTTCAAGTTTCTTTGAAAGGAAGCAGCTTTCTCTGGGGATAGGTCCCGCTTGCCGGGGCATACACAACCTGAAGCAGGCGCTTGGGCGGGCACGGATCGCCGTACAGATGTCCCGGCAAATGGGAAGACCTATTGTTGATTTTAATCAAATGGGTGTTTTCGGTATCCTTTTTTCCACGGAGGATCCTGATATTCTGAGAAGCTACGCGGACAGGCTTCTGGGCCCTCTGGAGGAATATGACAAAATTCACTATTCAGACCAGGGGGAAGGTATCGGCTATGTGGAGACCCTGCGCAGTTACATAATAAACGACCGAAGCCTCATCGGTGTCGCCCGGTCTACATATACCCACCGCAATACGGTGAATTACCGGATCCAGAATATAAAAAGGCTGTTGAACAATGAATTGAAAACATCCGCGGATCTGTTTCCCTATCAGATCGCTCTATGTATCCGCGATATGAAGCTGTAAGAAAGCTGTAGCGCCCTGTACAGAAGCGGGCAGAACGCTACAGCCCCAATACTCCGGCGGCATAATCCGACGCTTCCCTTATGAGCCATTCCGTCTTTTCCAGTGTACAGTATTGGTTCATATGGATATCCGGGACCTCCTTTGACTCATACATAAACGCCAAATCGTGCTGCCTCATTTTTACAATCTCCGGAATACCGATGATTCCCGGAATGGAAAGAGGCTCCGCCTTTTCCAGCGCCTCCCGGAATCCATCCCGCTCCGTCATCTGACAGGTCAAATACGTATTCATCCGCACCGATTCCCTGTGATATACACTTTCCATCCCCTGGCTGGTATCCACCAGCCCACCCGACCTTAACGGTGTCCACACATGAACATTATTAAAAAGATCCGTCAATAAATGGACTGCATATCCCAGGATAAAATCCTTCTCCACCACCCCGGCCCATTGTGCTACAAACTTCCTTATATTTTCTTCCCACAATTCATTGTTTCTTCCTTCACAGGTTCCCCACGGGATCCCGTCCGGAAGCAAATGGCTTCTGCATTTATATGAACTGGTATAATCCGGCAGATAATGCACCGCATCCGGTGCAATACTGCCCAGAAGAAATTCTTCTTTCTTTTCTGTTTTACTGCCCGCCGCTCTCATGGCCACATGCAGATGTATCATTGTAAACGGCATTTTTTATCCTCTCATCCAGTGCCCCATTCATAGTTCATTACCCCATGCAATACTTTCTTATCCCGCCAGCCACTTTTCTTCGATCAGCCTTTGGGTCAGAAGTTCAATCGTATTTCCTACAAACAGCCCCATTTCCTGTTCATTCAGATAAGGATATTCCCTTTCCAGGTTTTCATGCTTTTCCCGATAAAAATCGGAAACATATGCTCTTCGGTTATCCAGGGCATCCTCCGCAAATTCCTCCATAAAGGTATTGGTGAATCCCACCGCATTTTCATATTCCAAAAAAGTACGGAAACAAGGATTCTTTTTCAGGAACAGATGATCCAGATCATACCAGTCCTCTTTTAACTTCCATATGGCATCCTTATCCTTTTCAAATAATTCACTGAAACGCTGTATGGAAGGGTCAACAATATTTTCCTTCCACAGCACATCTGTCAGCAGATGTACATAGTAGCCCAGAAAAAATGATTTTTCCTTTTCCGAATAACCTGCCCACAATTCTTTATTCATATATTTATCACGGAATAAAGGAACTGTAATTTCTCCGTCTGTCTTGAAATGAGAGACATTGGTATTCGGCGTAAATACCGACCAGTCTTCATTCGGTACTCCGCTGTCGGGAGCTATATTCCCCATAATAAATTCCTGTCTTTCCAGTTTGGGGATTTCTTTCATGATTCCGTCTGCAATTCTTAAATGAACCATCCAGGTTGCCATGGCGTTCTCCTTTGTACTTTATCCATTTGTGTCTGCCCGATACAGCATTCCTGAAACTCTATGCCGGGATATTGCCATTATGGCTTTTCCACCGTCCCAATAAACACCGGCAGCTTTGTATTCTCATCCACAATCGCGTAAAGAAACGGCCTGTCCAATATAACCGTCTCCATTTGCATCATAGCGCCCTCCGCCAGCATTTCCACCACGGTAGCCGCTCCTGCCTTCGTTCCCAGCTCATCCACATCAATGTGCGTCTTGTGAATAACCCTGTCAATATGAATCGTCAGGTCTCCGCAGCTTCCGATCCCGGAAAAATCCGCCAGATCCGCATCAAACGCCAGAGGCATCCCCATGCCGGACAGGATTTCCGACAGCTCCAGGCTTGTGTCCGCCTTGAATTTCGGCATCCCCGCAGAAACAGCCGTCTGCTTTTCCTCCTCCATCATACGTAAAAATCCTTCACCGCTCAGCTGGTTTAAATAGTCTTCCAAAGCCAGGCCTTCCTCCGGCAAAAGCGCCACGAATGAATATCCTGTTACATATGGCTTAACAAACCCCGCCGAATGCTCATCCTTAAGAAATCGGGATTCTTCCGAATACATCATGGGAACCTCAGCTTCACTTCCGTCTTCCGGATAAAAGTCTGTATCATGAACCTGATAACTTTCATAAGGCTTTTCCCATTTTCCGTCAAAAGCCACCGCATTGACAAGATACATAATCGCCGCCTCCGGTATCTCATCCAGTATATTTGTTATCATCCCGTCCGTGTTCTTTTCCACCCAGCCATTCAAATCTTTAAGCGTTGTCTGATCAAAAGGCGCTCCATAAATCTGAGCCTTCCATTCCTTCGCATTCTTTTCCAAAAACTCCTCATTCGGGACAAAATCCTCATTCCTGTTGTTAAACCAGATGGAATTGGCCATGCTCATTTGACCGCCCTTTCCGTCCGGCAGCTGTCTGCACCAGGATAATAATTCTTTTCTCCCCTCTTCCGGATCTATTCCGGGATACATGGTTTCCCCCATCTGCCGGAGCGTATCCTTTGCGGCTCCTCCACGGGTCATTTCCAACGCTGTCAGCACGGAAAGAGGGGATACCATGGTATTGCTTCCCCGGGAAGCCTTATCTTCCTCTCCGCCCTCCGTTTTTTTCTGTTCTCCGGAAGTTCTGCTGTCCCGCAGCAGCTGAAGAGAAAAATCGAGATAGGATATGGCAAACGCCTCCTCTATTGGTACATCCTCCTGCGAAGCCGCTTCGCTGCGGTACTTTGATGTAAGATCCTCTGTGGAAGAAGAAACAGCCTCCCCATTCCCGCACGCCATACCGACAGCTGCTATACATAATGCCAGAGATACCGCTGCCAGGCGGCGGAACTTTTTTTTCTTTTCAAATCGTGTCTTTTTCATAACCGTCCCCTTTCTGTAAAAAGACTCCCCCTCTCCTATTATAATGGCAGTCAAAACCCTGTGTCCACTTCATTTCCTTTTTTATTTCATCAGGTAACGGATAACTCTGTCATTAAAATCCTCTGCTTCTTCATAGGCGGCATGTCCCAGGCCTTGGTACATAAGCAATTCGCTTTTATTTATTTTTTCATTTAACTCCACAGATGCTTCGGCCCCTGCGATTCTGTCACAGCTTCCTCCTATAATCAGCACAGGACACTTTATCTTATCTAATTCCAAACGGGCATCATGCCGGAGACAGGAATCTGCCTGGATAAGAAACCTTTCAAAATCCTTCGGCTTTCCAATCCTCCCGAGAACCGGATAAAAGATACGGTACTTTTTCAAATATCCTGCTGAATATGAGTTTTCCGCCGTATCGATCATTAAATTCTTATACTGCCCTTCTTCCGCCATCTTCTTCCAGCCATTGACCGTTTTCCGCATGGTTTCATTTGGCCCCGGAAGAGTGACTGCCAGCACAAGCTTTTCAACCAACTCCGGATGATCCGCGGCAAGATACTGGGCTATCATTCCTCCCTGCGAGACTCCCATTACATATGCTTTGGAAATCCCCAGCGTCTTCATAGCCTCTGCCTGATCTTCTGCCATATCCCTTGTAGAGTAATTTTCTGTCAGGCTGTTCTTTCTGCTGAATATGTATACTTTGAACTGTTCCGCAAACTTTATATAATTAATTGCAAAAATAACTGCCTGCAGCTGTCCATGGACAGGGGACAGCCCGTCGCCTAAGCCCGGTAAAATAATGAGAGGTTTCGAACCTTTCCCAAACATAATATAGTTCATTGTGTCATTGTCCAGAACTGCCTTACAGCAGCGGGCCCCATAAAACATAATTTCACCTCTCCTTTTCTCCGGTAAGAATGCCTGACTTCAGAATCTCCATATAATCACTCAGGCTTTTTACATAATCATGCTGCAGACCGCCGAAATCCATACCCTCCTGCGGCGAAATACGTGTATTAAAATCCTCATTAAAACCTTTAAGAAACCATTTCAGAATATCTGCTGTTTTTTGCTTATCTCCTCTGAGTATTAATACATCAATATCCTCCAGCAGGCTATCATAAATATCCTGCCCTTTCAGACGGTACCGTTCCTCAACCTTTTGGCAGACTGCCGTGTCTTTCCCCGCCGACGCATCTATAATCAGCCTGCCCTTTTCCGGATTTCTGATATACCAGGAAAACTCCAGTTCAGCATACTTGATTATTCTGTCAAATAACTCTTCCGGAAGCGCCTTACTCCCTGCTTCCAAATATTCCGTCAGTTCCTGAATGACACAATCAAGTACATAGAAATAAAGTTCTTCCTTATTCCGAAAATACTGAAACAGGCTCCCTTTGCTGATACCGGCATTCCGTATCATTCTATTGGTGGAGCTGCCGGTATATCCATATTCGGAAAACTCTGTTTTACAGGCGGCTATAATCCTTCTGCGCTTTTCTTCACTTAACTCTTCAAAAATTTTAGCAGGCATAAATTTATTTTCTCCTCTAATGACCACCTGGTCATCGGTATTATTATATACAATACTTATCATACCGTCAATGTTATTCAAAGGATTATAAAAGATATCTCCGCCGCTGTTACAAATCATGCCTGCTGATGGCATTTTGGCCCACCTTATCCAGGAAAGCTGTCATTCACGCACAAAGCCCCATACCCCGTCCTGTCATTCGGATAAGTTCTCTCCCCGCGCACATTCCTTGCTCCCCTTCTCAGAAAAGCCTTCAGCTTTTCCCCATACAGATAAGGATCCTTCCCTCTTACGATCCCCCATTCCATCATCAGCGCAGCAGCCCCCGTCACCAGAGGGGTTGCAAAGGAGGTTCCCGTATAAGACTCGTAGCCGCCCCCTGCTCTTGCCGCCATAATATTCACTCCCGGGGCCGCTATATCCGGTTTGGTATTCGGGAAGCCCGGCATCTCCTCCATACTCAGCACACCCCTTCCCGAAAAATCTGCATAGGCGTCATAAGCTCCCTGAATCGCCCCCACGGTAATCAGTTTCCCCGCCGTGGAAGGAATGGTGAGCGTCAGCTCCGGTGTGGGGGCAAAAAAGCGGGTATCCTCCGACCTCACGGCCTGCCCCGGCAGATACAGCTGATATTCTCCGGTAAGGATATTGACCGGATCCAGCAAAAAGGCCCATACTCCTGCGTTGATATAATTTTCCACCGGCAGAAAATCAAAATAGATCTCCTGATTCACGGAATAAGGGGAGGGTTCCCCCACATAAATCAGAATCTGGGTCTGCTCAATGACAAGCTCGGTTTTTCCGGGCTGATCCATCGGCACCACGGCCTGGCTTCCGGAAGGGGCCTGAAGAGTAATCCGGAAACTGTCCGCAAAATTTTTCCACAGCTGTACATTGACTGTGCTTTCATAATTTCCCACCGCCAGTTCTACCGTCTGCCTTCCCCCTGTCTGCCCCGTTGTGCCCGTCGTACGTCCTCCCGGAAGCCGTCCGGAGGTATGGCCTGCCGCAGCCCCTTCATTGCCGCTTCCGGCACAGATCACATTTTTCCATACTTCGGAGGCATTATCCATAAACCGTTCCAGAAGAGAGGAGCCGTCATGCGCGCCATAGCTGTTTCCAAAACTCAGATTCACCGCCAGAGGCATCCCCAGCTCCTGTGCCTTTCCCAGAGCGTAGGTGATCCCCCGCATCAGCTGTGTGGTCCGCGGATAGGAACCGCTTCCCGCCTGCCCCAGCTTCACAATAAGAAGGGAAGCTCCGGGAGCCGCTCCCGTATAGCGGGCATTGGTATTGCTTCCCGCCGCAATGGCCGCCACCGCCGTCCCATGACCCGAAACATCAATGCTGGGCACGAGCTGAAAGCCTTCCCGCTCTCCCGCCTCAAGCGCCTGATTAATTTGTTCCTGTGTAAATTCCACTCCCGAAGAAAATCCTTCCGGAGGCAGGAATCCTTTTTCCGCATCCGGTATAAGGGACTGATCCCACAGATAAAGGATTCTGCTTCCCGCACTGTTTCTGAAATCCGGCAGAGTATAATCAATCCCCGAATCCAGCACGGCCACCAGGCATCCCCTGCCTGTCAGGTTTCCATTTCCCGCGGCTTCCCTTTCCACATAAAAAGAGCCGGCTGCGGGAAAGCAGGACTGCTGCTTGGCAGCATACACGTTATATATCAATTCCTTGGGCTTTTCCACATACTCAATTTCATCCAGAGCGGTGAGCGCCGGTATCAGGCTTTCAGGAATGGTGATAATCGCATAGCCTGCAAGAAGAATCTCCACCTTGATTCCCTCATCTGCCAGACGGCTTATGTCTCCATGAAACTTTACTATCAGTTCCCACGTTTTATCCTCCCTGTCAAAGCCCACATTCAATATCCGTGATTTTTCCCGCTCCTCCATAGTAGAATCCAGACTCAGGTTCAAAAGGTTCTCCAGCTTCTGTGAATTCATGACAGCCTCCCATAACACCGGCTTTGGTCTTACTCCTAGGTTATGAGCTTTTTCCAGTATGTTTCCAATTTCCCACACACTCCAGAAAACGTTCCGCCGCCGGAGGCCTGTAATACTCCTTATGGCAGATCAACACAATCTCCTTTCGCAGCTCAGTCCCCGGTACGGAAAGCACTCCGATTCTCTGCTTTTTCTCCGGGTGATATACATAGAAACAGCACCGCTTTGAGAGCGGTGCTGAAGAATTACTTTATATATTGATAATACCGGACTTCCCTCAAGTCTCCCTGTTCCTGCCAACATTGCCCGGCTGCTTAGAAAGCTCGTCATTCCCCGCCTACAGCCTGGAATACCCATACCCGTTTACCATGGCATCCAGCTTCTGTTTTGCCTTGCACATCGGACAATTGTGCACTTCATAAGCCTGATATCCGGGAATATCGCTGGTATCAAACATAGCCTCCACACGCAGCCCGTTAATCGACTTCACCGCACTGAACACCGAGCAGATCCCCTGAACCTTTCCTCCGTAATACTCAATACATTCCAGACTTCTGCGCATGGTCATTCCCGTCGTGGTCGTAGCCAGAAGCAGAAGGACATTCTTCCCCTGAATTTCTCCAACAAGGTTATCCCTGAAAATCATCTGGTTATTCATATTAAATTCCGGTGTTACCACATAAACCGTGTTGTGCATATTCATGGAAGGAAAATTCCCCATTTCCAGTTCTTCCGCCATATAAGCGCCGATGACCTCACAACCGTCCAGACATACAATGGTATCCACCACAGTCTCAATAGGCAGCCTCTGCACAAAAGCCTTTCCTACTGCTGCCGCCTCACTGCGCCGTGTCTTCAGCCCTGTCATATCCACATAGTAATTGATATGGGAGTGACTCGTTGCAAAATGCCCCGGTATTGCTCTCAGGATAATATTATTCCCCGCCTTTGAGTAAAACTTCATCACCTTATTTTCCATACCTTCTCCTTCCCGGGAAGAGTCCTTCTCTTCCATACGCCAACACACTTTCCTGTTCTGCAGCCAAAGCCTCGTAAGAAACACAAATCATTTCTCCGAAAAAATTGACTTTCAATCATGCTTTCATTATAAATCTTTCAGGAATATTTTACAAGTTAATCCATCTTTTATAATATTTTATAAGCACATTTCACAAATCCAGCCCCGTATTTTTATCACTTTCCCCTATTGCCTTTTAATCCTTCATACGAACCGGATCCCCATCCGCGATTTCCCTGTCCGCCGTACAGATAATCCTGCTGTTTCCATCCACCACACCGCCGGCCAGCGCCGCATACTTATCATTCTTATCCAGAACATCGACCATAAGCTTCTCCGCAGTCAGCTCCGACCCTAAAAATCCGCTTCTTTCACCCAGCACATACACAAAACTCCTCTGGTTTTCATCCATATGCAGCGCATCCACAGGAATACAAAAATTATACATCTCCGACTGCTGCGTAACACGGAACATCCCGCTCTGCCCAATAGTCCCCATCCCTTCCGGCAGCGTCACCAACGCCGTAAAACTGCCCGGGCTCGTTTCCATTTCCGTCAGATAATCCACCGTCGCCTTAATCATATTACTGCTGTTCCCCAGCGTTATCTCCGCCTCTGCCCCCAGATTCACATACTTCTTCTCCTCCTTCTGAAGAATCACCTCAAACTGTAGCGGCCTTGCCGTATCCGCGAATACCACCGAAGCCCCCGACGATGTCTGCTCCCCTGCCGCCACACCCACACGGGTAACCACACCCGAAGCATCAGCCTTAACAACTCCTTCCTGTTCCAAAATCCCCTTCAGACGCTTCAGTTCTTCTCCGGCCTCCTCCAAATCCAGCTGATAAAGCCCCAGCGTGGAATCCGACTGCTCCGACCTCAGACTGTCCTCCAGATTCCTCTGCGCATCCTCCAAAGCCTTTTCCTTTTCATCCTCCGCATCCTCCAGCGCCCTCTCCGCATCCTGCACCTTCTCCTCCAGACTCTTCCTGGTACTCATCCAACTCTCCCACGCCGAATCCTCCCCCGAAAAATCCGGCTTATTCACCGCATTCCCCTGAAGCTCTCCCAACTGCTCTGCCGCATCCTCCTGCTCCCAGCCCGCTTCAGAAAGCTCCTTCTTCACCTGCACAAGTTCCGCCTCCTTCTCAGCCAGCTGCGCCTTCAAAGCATCCAACTCCCCGCTGCCGCCGGAAGCCGCCCCATCCCCCAAACCATTTCCGCTCACCGTACCAACTTCCGTACCTTCCGAACCATTTTCTCCCCCCTTCTTTTCCAACTCCCCAATCTTCTCCTTAAGCCCGGCAATTTCCCCCTCCAGACTCTCCTTCCTCCTCTGCAGCCCCTTCACCTTATCCGAAACACTCTTCTCCCTCTCTCCCCCTTCCGCCAGCCTCTTCTTCCACGCCTGATAAGCCTCCTCCTGCCTCTGCCTCTCCTCATCCGAAGTATTCTTCAAATTCTTATCCAAATGCTCCTGCAGCGAAGCCCTCGCAGACGCCAAATCCTCCTCAGCCCGCCGCAAAGCCTTATCCGCCTCCTCCCCCGCCCGAACCGCATCTTCCCCAGCCCTGCTCATTTCCGCATTCTTCTCCTCCCCTGCCAAAGCCAGATTCCCCTGAACCGTAGCAATCTGCAGCCTCAGCTTCTCCACATCCCTCTCCTTATCCCTTATCCTCTCCTCCAAAAAATCCAAATCCAACGCAAACAACTCACTCCCAGCCTCCACCCTGTCACCCGGAATCACAAACACCTCACTCACCCGCAGCCCCTCCGCCACATTCACCGCCAGCTCCCTGCTCTGCTTCACATTCCCCGACACCTCCACCACATGCCCCACAGCCATCCTCTCCGGCACCTCCACCGACACCCGCGCCAACCCCTCCGCATAAATCCCCCTGGACACCAAAGTCAAAACCAACATCCCCCCCAAAAACACCCCAAACCCCTTCAATACCCTCTTCCTCTTATCCACTTCCATCAACATATTCCCATTCTCCTATCCCAATTTCCTAACCTATAAACCTACAAACCTACAAACCTACAAACCTACAAACCTACAAACCTACAAACAAAATCTATCATCCAACTAACAGCTTATCTATCTTTTATCTTTTTATCTTTTATCCCTTACATACCCCCAGACTTTGCCTCCGGTCAGGGGACTCACGAGGATTTGGCCTCTGTGGCAGTCTCGATGCCGGGGCGGGGGGAAGGGGGATTGGACTTATGAGTCACGAAAAAATGGTGACATTTCTTACTTTCCGGGGTTCCCATGTTACTGTCTGCCCAAATGGCGCTGTCTGACGACCGAAGGGAGGAGTTCAAGCCATTTAGACAGTAACATGGGAACCCCGGAAAGTTAGAAATGCCCCATTTTTCCGTCCGAATAAGTCCAACCCCCTTCCCCCCGCCCCGGCATCGAGACTGCCACAGAGACCAAATCCCCCCGTGAGCCCCCTGACCGGAGGCAAAGTCGCCGCCCCCCTACTCCTTCAGCCCCGAAGCCACAATCCCCTTCTCCAGATAATCCCTCCCCAGCAAAAACACAAACACCGAAGGCACCAGAGTCACCACCGAAGCGGCAAACGCAAAACCCGCCTTATCCTGCCCGATTTCCGGCAGATACAAAGACAGAGGCCACAGCGCCTTATCCTTCAGGAACGCCAGCGGCTGCTCAATCAGATTCCAATATTCCAGAAACCCCAGCACCATTGCCGAAAGAATCCCTCCTGAAGACAAAGGAAGCCCGATCCGCCAAAACAGATACCATTCCCCTGCCCCGTCTATCCTTCCCGCCTCCAGCAGCCCCCTTGGAATCCCGCAGAACCCACGGTAAATAAGAAATACCGGAAATGTGGAAAAAACCGCCGGAAGAATCACCGCCCAGTGAGTATTCATAACCCCCACCCGGCTTAACACCAGATATTGAGAAAGCATGGTCACCTGAAAAGGCATCAGCATCAACACGATATAAATGGTAAACAGAAACTTTCTTCCCCGGAACCGGTAAACCGCAAAGGCCCAGGCCGCAGGGACCCCTATCAGAAGCTGTCCTCCCAATATGGCCGCCACCAGCTTTAAGGAATTCCAGAACACCGTATAAAACTGAGGCGTATACAATAGAAGCTTCCAGTAATGTTCTCCCGTAGGATATTGGGGAAACAGCCTCCAGCCGATATACCCCTCCGCGTTTCCGAAAAGCGGCGCCAGATACTGCGAAAGCTCCTGCCTGCTCATAACAGACCCCGACAGCAGCAGAAAAATCGGCGCACACATCAGAAAAACAGGACCCAGAAGGAGGATGAAACGAAAAACCTGTCCGGCTGCCTTTCCCGCTTTTCTAAAAATTTTCACCGTTCCTCATCCCCTTCCTCCCATAATTTTTCCAGAAACAAAATGACCCCCAGAAGCACAATACCGATACAGACTGCCGCAGCTGCCATTTTATCCAATTCCAGATAAACGAACCAGTTATTAAATAAATGCTGCAGCAAATACATGCTTTCATGGGGATACGCCCCCGACACCAGGTAACTTTCCCGGAACACCTTGAAGGAGTTCAGAAAGGAAAGCACCGTAATGGTATACATGCACCCCTTCAGCTGCGGCAATATGATGGAGAAAAAAATACGTACCTTCCCTGCCCCGTCCACTTTAGCTGCCTGTATATAATCCTCCGGTATGGCCAGAATGCCTGCCAGCCACAGGACAACGGTATAACCCAGATTTTTCCACACATAGCTGAAAACAAGAACCCAGAAAGCCAGGCCGGTACCCATATAATCCGTATGCGCGGAAAGCAGCCTGTTCAGGAAACCGCTCTCGGAAAAAGTCATCTTCCAAATCAATACTATCGTCGCCGCCGGCATTGCCATGGGAAGAAGAAAAAAGGATTTCAGCAGCTGCGCCTGCTTCATGTTGGTAAGCAGAAGAGCCGCCAGCAGCCCCAGTACTAAAAGAAGCGGCAGACACACCAGCGTAAAACGCAGGGTATTGCCCACCGCCAGGCGAAACGCCCTGTTTTCATATACGGTTACATAATTCTGAATTCCAACAAATTCTCCCGTGACCGCCGTTGTAAAGGAACGTTTAAAAACGTCCAGAAAGGGAAGAAGCACAAAGAACACCACCCCCAGAAAGCTGGGAAGCAGAAAGGCCAGGAAGGCCCTCCTGCTTTTATTCCACTTTTTTTTCTTCAAATTAAATGCTCCTTATTCCGACAGATAGATAGCGGTTTTCTGCTGTATTTCTTTAACAGCCTGCTCCACACTCATACTTCCTGTCAGGACCTGCACGCCGAATTCCACTACAGCTTCCTCCAGTACCACATTACCCTCCAGTGAAATTTCAGCGTTCTGCGCCAGTTCCTTCACTCTGGTCGTGACAGCTTCTGTTGGATAACCATAGGAAAACTGCATATCTTTCCCGCCAACTTTCCATCCGGTTCCCATGGACATCTCACCGTCAGACTCATCCTGACTGTCGAAGGCCGCCCTGTTTACCGGGAAACCACTCCCCGTATTCATCTTCTGATATTCTTCTCCCAGCATCAGCTTCACGAAGTTCACTGCCTGCTCCTGCTGGGTACTGGACGCCGATACCGCCAGTTTATCCATCGGCAGGTAACCGGTCCCTTCCTCTCCGGGCCATAAATCAAATACATATCCCTGTTCATCCACAACCTTGCTGACCGCTCCCATATCCATCAGCATATTGCTTGCCGTTCCGGCCATTATTTTTATCTTATCGCCCACTGTGAGAGCCGCCAGACCTCCCAGACTCCAGGCTCTTTCCGTTTCCCCCCAGACCTCCAGTTCTTCCTTGCTGACTCCCTGCATATCCGCCTTATAAATCCGCAGGGCCTGATTCAGGAAATTGGATACAGCCTGGGTATCCAGTTCCTTTCCGTCAAGCCAGCCGACGCTGTTTACCTCCATCAGCTGCAGCAGTTCCTGCCGTGCACTGAAGGCTCCCGTAATACTGCTCTCCGGGTTCTCCTGCCGCAGTTTTTCCACAACTGCGGCAAGACTGTCCATATCCTTCACGGCTTCCACATCCTCCTGTCTGCCAAACAGCAGCGGAAGGCTGAATGATGCGGGGATCACAAAGGTTCCGTTTTCCTGCTTATAAGCAGAGGCGATATTTTCAAACACCGCCTGCTGATCCACCAGCTCCTTCAGCACCGGAGACAAATCCGCGAGCATTCCCTTCCCGGAATATACAGATGCATCCATCCCATCCAGCAGGATAACATCCGGACCCGTTCCGCTCAGCAGCTCCACATTCAGATTTTTCAAAGCATCCGTCACCGTCATAGAGGAATCCTTCTCCAGGAAAGCATACGTGTACTCATATTTCACATATACGTCCGGATTCTGTTTCTGGAATAAGGCCATTGCCTGCTTTATTGAAAAATTTTCTTCCAGACTGTAGATTTTAAGCTGTTTTTCCGGCACTGTGGGTTCATTGGGATCATAGGTGAAACGAATTAAATCCTCTCCTGTCGTCAGAAGCAGAAATTCCCCGCTTTCCAGCCTGACCATGGCACACATTCCAAGCATGGGATCCCCGAAGCTGCTGAAGCTGCCTTCCACCAGCTGCTCCATGACATTGCCGTTTCTCACATGCCGGTACAGGCCGCTGCTGTCCGCAATATAAAGGGTGTCCTCTTCTCCGGGAAGCACAATTCCGCCATAGCTCCCCGAGGTATTGTTCAGCCTGCCCTTCAAATTATTTTTGCAATAATCATCCAGAACCGTATCTTTTTCAAGCATACTGCCCTGTTCTATATCGTATATGGCGACCCCGCTGTTTCCCAGACACAGCAGCTGAGTACCCGCAAACGCCATCATTTCAGGCTGCTCAGACAGCGTAAACAACAGATTTACCTTCCCGTTTTCCCAATCAATGGAACAGATTTTTCCGGATACTGTCGAGCCGAAACACTCCGTTTCCGATTTGGCAAACACCTTATTAATGTAATCACCATCCTCCAGCTGTCCCAGAACTTCCCTTTTGTTTCCTGCCGTATCCATGCCGATTATGTTATAGACCAGTTCCTGGTTTTCGAGTGACTGTACATGACACAGAATAAGGCTTCCATCCGGTGCAATGGAGCTGTTGTTTACAAACCCGTCCCGGGGGACTATATTACTGTATGTTTCCGCAGGGCTCCAGCTTTTCCCCTCATCTTCAGATAAAAGCAATCCTGCTGCCGCATCAAAATAAGCCAGCCGGTTGTCGGAAAGCATGGTCATGGTCCTGCCCTCACTGTCCGCCCCATCCGGCAATGGCGTCGTGCTTTCCATATACCGCCCCATGGCAGCTACGCTGCTTTCCGTCTCTTCCGTACTGCTTCCTTCTTCTGTTCCTTCCGCCGACGGGACCTCAGCCGCAGTCCTTCCGCACCCCGTCGTACTTAAGATAATGGCAGAGCCATAAAGAATACAAAGCAATAATGCTGTTAAACGTTTCCATCCATTTCTTTTTTTCCTGTCCATAATAACCTCCTGTCTGTTTATGCACACAATCGTATCATAAAAGTCTCTAAGCTTCCTCTAAAAACAGCAAAGGAATTAGAGAAAACTTAGAGACTTCTTTGCTATATTTTTATATGTAATTTCAGGGAATTGGCGGAACGGCTTGACAGCCTCCGGGTTTAAAATTAGAGTAAAAGAAAACGCAGACTGCAGACAACAAAAAAATACACGATCTGACTCAAACATCGCACATGCCCCGCCCCCTGCGTCCCGTTCCTTTGGGTCTGCTGT
>OBWV01000589.1_pt1 | contig 30711 bp, 30 predicted proteins | sample 1495351 | NCBI WGS metagenome assembly OBWV01 (sample SAMEA2580122, study PRJEB22360) | human gut metagenome | biome: human gut; feature: human-associated habitat; material: faeces | place: Denmark | collected 2008/2010 | reverse complement strand
GCTCCCCAAATGGAGAACCGCCTCAAATGATAAATTTATTCTTCAACACCAGTTGACGTAGAGCCGTTTTTAATTGTCGACTGAGAATTATGTCCCAAGCTCTTTTGATTTGAGACTGGAATTATGACCCAGCCTCTTCATCACTTTCTTAATAGTAATTAAGAGAAAACGGAATGCGTTAACAAAGAGCCTGCTGAACAGCCTATTACAAAGAAAATGCGACTCATTACATATAATCTCCATATCATCTTTGCTTGCTTACCACTCAGAACAGATGGAACTGTATTCTTAGCTACCTTAGTCACATATGCATTCAGAGAAACCTCTACTATCAACGCTATCGTAAAGATTATATTCCCTAAAAAGAGAATCCAGTTACGCAATTCATCTGACCCAATGCCGTTGGAAGTACTATTCGATACAAAATAGGCCCAACTCAACAATAAAGTTGCAACCGCAATATAACGACAGAGCTTTATCATCTTTGCTTTTCTTTTTATATTGGTTAAAGCTGCATACGTAACAGCAGCCTCAGCAATGTTCTTTTTTGAATCCAAGCTAAGAGCAGCCCAAGCTTTTGCTCTTATATGGCTTGAGTAGAGTATTACCACTGTCCCCATAGAGATAAATATGACCACAAAAGTAGCATAGATTATATAGTCCATTATGTGTTCTCCAAACTGTCAGTATTAGAATGTAGCAGGCAATAACTTCGCCATCGTTGGAATAACTACCGGTGCACTTTCAGGATTAGTGGCAACAAAAATTGTCAACCCAATAACAAGTGTTCCTAATGCCACTTGATAAGCAACCCATTTCAAATCCGGTTCGTGTTCAGAAACTGGAACATAAATGGATTTGTAATCCTCTGCCGGAATTCCCAGCCCGTTTGGTTTAGTATATATTTCAATACTCAACGATGTTGTAACATTCTCTTGCTGTCCGCTAGCAACTATTGTTGTCTTAGATTCGCAGACCACTTTAAATTCTAGGATACCATTTTTAGTTGCCATTTCCGATCATTGGTCCCAGCAAACTAAATAGAGACATAAAATCAAAGTTCTTTGCCGCTTCATGAGCCTGTTTGAATTTATCAATCTCAGATTGTACTCGGGTTTCTAATTTACTATCAGAAATTGTGAACACTAATGATACCCCACTGTCAGCTCATCAACGCGCCTTTTCGTTTCCGAGTGGTCAATCGTTCATGTCTAGAATTTTTGATAAATCACCGAGCCAGTGACGATTAGCAACCATGTTTAATCGTAAGATTTTTACATGCCCGTATGTACTTGTACTTACTAGGCAAAGCGTATATACTTGTACTTACGGGAGGGATTCTAATGGACACAAAAAAAGGCCATGATCGCGTACTAGGTCGTTTTACCACTAGACGATCTGGCAACTCGCTAAGTTTAACAGTACCTGCCGATGCTGGCGTTAACGAGGGTCAAGAATACCTTTTACTGGTTGATGACGATGGTACGTTAAAGTACGAGCCACAACGAATTAATCCGTGGCACACGAAAGCTATTCAAAAGATTGATTTTGAAGCGATGAAAAGAGAGATCGGAATTGTTTCTGAAGAGCCATCAAGAGGTAAAGAAGTATGACCCAGAACACGCCAAAACAAGGTGACATTGTTTTCGTTGATGCTGAACCGCATTTAGACAAAGAATACGGAGGTCACAATTTCAATAACGGCAACATTCGGCGACCACTCATTGTTCTATCAAATGACGATTATAACGAGGCAACAGGAATGGTCATTGGTATGTTCGTGACTTCATCAGATAACTTCATGAACGAAATGTTAAAACCTTTTGCTGACTTCGAGAGCGGCGTTAAGGGGAATATCGTCCTTTGGCAGTTACCAACTTATGATGCCGCCGCTTGCCATCTTGAAGTAGTGGGCCATGCCAAGTCCTCTTTGGTGAAAGAGCTTAAGCAGGCTGCCACTGATCTCTTTAACTAGCGAAAGGTTTTTCAAGTAGCCGATTTCATCATGAACGACTCACACTCGGATCAGAAACACAGCGCAACTTCAGTGCCAACATGAAGTTGCGCTTTTTGCATTCTCTTGCTACAAGTAACTCAGGCTAGAGAGCAAGCACAACATTTTTATACAACGTAACACTTCAGGGAAACTCTGACACGCCACTTTCGAATGACAAGATGACATCCATATCATCATCTTTTCCCAAAGTCACAAATTGACTAATGTATGCAGCGATTGGGTAAGCTTGCCGAAAACAACATATTCAAAACTGAACCATTTTCCTAGTCGACTGATTAACTTAACGGCCACATCAGATTTTTTCTTTGTGAAGATCTAAAGCTCGGTAATAGTTGCGTCTACCAACGTCTATTTATGAGAAAATCTTCTTCATCTTCATGAAAGAACTCAAATTTTATAATATTGGTATATTTATATTCGGCGCGGGAATAAGGCATGTATTCCGTACCCCGTTCGCAGAAAATCGTTGATTGCTCAAAAGGTATATGCTATTTTAAATTAAGAGTTAGTAAGCGCTCTCTTAAATAGCCGAGCATCGAGCGTCCCATCAATTGTCTCTCGTTATTTTCGTTGAGAATAACAATTGAATTAGCGAGCGCATATGCAGTTATTTTCTCAATAACACCCGAAATCGTATAGGCAACAAAGATAGTAACTATTTCTTCCACAAAGAAAAGATCACAAACTACCTCAAGCATTCTTATCGTCTTTATTCTGATCATCTCAATAGTGGTTAGCGACGCTGCTACTATCAAGCGAAGTTATTTTTGGAGGGGCCCTATGATTCTATCTGTGCAGGATTTGACGTTTAAATTCCGCGGCAAAACGATTTTTAGTCATGCAAGTATGCAAATTAACCAACATGCTATCTATGGTTTGGTTGCCCCTAACGGCTACGGAAAATCAACCTTGTTGAATTTGCTGACGGGATTATTGCACCCACAATCAGGGAGGATTCAATTACTAGATCAATCAATGAGTCGTCAATTGATCTTTGAAAAAGTTGCTTACCTTCAAGATAATTCAGTCCTCTATCCATATTTGACGGGACAGCAACATTTAGATTTTTTGACGGCGGTTCATCGACTTGATCGACAGGCAGTTGCGACTATCGCTGGACAATTACAAACAGCTGATTTTCTGAACCAACGGGTGAGCAAGTATTCGTTAGGTATGAAGCAACGGTTGTTGTTGGTCATGGCGCTGGTTGTTAAACCGACAATCCTCTTACTCGATGAACCACTGAATGGATTGGATCCAACTAGTTTGCAACTTGTTCGCGAGGCATTACTTGATCTTGCCCAACAAGACGTGACGGTCTTAATTTCATCGCATAATCTAGACGAATTAATGAAAGTCACCCAGCATTATTTCTTCATTACAGGACATCAGATTCATGAAGAAGTGCTAGGTCCGCATGATTCGGCCGAAGCGCGCTACAATGCGCTGTTCGCACCAACAGTATGAAGCAAGCGCTCTTTGTTTTAGAGTGGCGGCGTTTGGCGGCAAGCTTTGTCCTGAGCTTGGCGCTCGGCCTGGCCGTCATCGGTGCGATTGCTTTCTTTTTAATAAGCAGCGTTCGCCAGCAGCAAACCCATGAAGCGATACGCGCTCAAATGACGGCGAAACAAACCGCGTTGAATCAAGCCAATGGCAGTTGGATCTACGTTGCCAATCATCCAAATGAAACAAATCCGGTCAGCGTGGCACAAGCAAAGCAAAAAGTGCAGCATGCCAAAAAACTGACGAGTTTGTATGAGCAGCAAAAGCAGGCTTTTTCCCAAGGTGATAATCGAAACTATTTGAAGACCAGCTTAAAAGTGTTTGATCAAGAAAAAATTCTCAAGAACCTGAGTCCAGATGATTTTAGCGCCGATCTTATTGCCGATCAGCGCCAAGCATCCCTTTTTCGAAAACTATTAACCACTCATCAGGGTTATGAAATTAATGGCAGTTCTACTTTACCAGCAGTTTTCTTAACAGACTTCAGCGGTCTGTTGAGCCACTGGTCGGTCATTTTATTGATGGTGATGATTTTGTCAACGACTTGGACCTTATCTTGGTTCGGCAAGCAACATGAGTGGGTTATGTTAAACCAGCCCAATAGTTGGATATGGCTTGGTATGAACTTTCTGGTTGCCTTACTCACATGGTTCGTGATGCTGGGTATCGCATTAAGTTTAAGCTTGCTTATTAGCAAGATCTGGGGTCAACCATTTATCAACGGTCATCATGGATGGCAAAATACCGCTACTAATATCACGCAATCTTTAAAGGCGCTCTTTCAAGAAAACTTGCTTGGATCAGTTGTCCGCTTTGGCCTTATTTATTTTATTTGGCAAATTCTCTGTCTGTTTGCCGCCCAAATCCGGAGGTGATCTGATGCTTTTTCACTATCTAAAGTTTGAATTTACCAAGCGCAATAGTCGTTGGTGGATTTGGCTGTTTATTGCCGTTTTGACGGGTGTTGGCATTCTCGGTAACTTTCAACAACAGGCTGCCCAAAATGAATTTGTTCAAAAGTATCGCCAAGCGTTAATTCAGCAAGGGGCGGATCAGGCGGACGGACCGGCAACATTGAAAACCGAGTTCAAAAAACTTAATGGACCACAAGCCGCCTATAACCAATGGTTCGCGGCAGAATTACCAATTATCAGTGGTAAGGAGCCTGCTACCAAAGAAAACGAAGGTGCCAATTACCGAATTGCAGTCTTGAATGGGGCTGCTAAACTGGATTACTTGGAAGCTGTTAATCGCACAGTGCAGCAAAACGAAATCCTCGCACAGCACAAAATAACTGCATACTATCCGCAAGGGCTGTTATTTACGGATCAAGAATTACAAGCGATGCCAGATGAGACCGAGAAGCTTGTGCGTGAGTGGTTCCCTACTTTTTATGTCCGCGGCTTTGACTATTTACAATATCTTTTCCAGCTAAACGTGCCATTTTACCTTCTGCTCATCGGCATTATTGTTTCGGGTGGTTTTTTTGCCAAAGAGTTAGCCCATAAACGCGCCCATTCAAATTGGTTACAGCTACAAGGTGAAGGTCTGGTCAAACAGATGATGGTGCAGTTTTTAACGATCAGTTTGACCTTAGCCGAGATTGTTTTTCTACCGCTGGCGTTAACAACATTAGTTACCGGTTTGCTACGCGGTTTTGGCAGCTGGGAATTTCCCGTCCTGAATAACACCTATCAGGATGCCTTCAACAGCTTTTCTGAAACTTTTACAACTAGGGGACAACTATTGATTCGCTCTGCAGGCCTCTTGTTGCTTCTGATTGCACTGGTTGCAGCGTTGAATATTGGTATAGCACTCATCTCCAAAAACGCTTGGTTAACGACAAGTCTTGTGTTGCTCGTGGTGGCTAGCGCACTGCTGATCCCGCCAATTAGCTGGTTGCCACTGAGTTTCTTTCATGTGTGGGGCATTGCGAATGGCACGATTGCCCAGTCCGTGGACTTGCCGGGACTACAATTGGGACAAGGAGCACTCGTCATCGTAATTTGGTTCATGATCCTGTTGCTTGTTGAGGTAATCAGTTCATTGAATTTTGTGAGTTGGCATCCATTCAGAGATTCAACTAAAAGCGGTCGTGTTGAACGGGTCTGATCGCTATTTTTCTGGAACGTACTAGACTGTTACTTTCATGACGTCTAGTACGTTTTTTGGCGGCGGCACATATTTGAGCCATTCAAGAAAACGTAATTTCCTTATGATATAGTTATTAATAATTAATCCTATTGCCCTATAACCTTTGCACACTGTCTGTTTAGCGTCAAAACGCACGAAAATCGAGGAGGCCTCAGTCGTGAAAAAACGCATGTTAGTTCTGCTAATTAGCTTTCTAACCGTCTTCTTTTTAGTGCCGCAACAATCGGCTTTATCCAAGACTAATACGGATGAAACGAAACCGTCTATCGTGAAAAAAGTAAAGGTGACGACTGGCAATAACGGCCTTAAACTTAGCTTTCATGCCCAGCCAAATACCAGCTATACATTGAAAGATTTGAATAACAATCAATTGGCTGCTGGGATGGTTAAAAAGGGCACGGTGAGCTTAAACCGACTGCGACCCACCTCAACAAAATTGATTTTGAAAACTTCACGTCACCGCCATACTAGCAAAAAGATCATTCCTCTACCTGAATCATACGAAATTCCGCGCCGATCAGTTTATCGAAAACCAGTTGCTATTGGTAGCAAGGTAACTTATTACGGCGCTAACAGCCAACTGCTATTTACGATTCAAACCAAGTATCTACCTAACACACCTCAAAATAAGCCCGGCATTTCGCTCACTTTCCATAACTATCATTACGCCATTCCGCTGACGTTTTCCCCAACAAATTTCACTGCCTATTCAGACAATCAACAAGTCGCGCTACAGCCGCAGTCACCGCTTCCGATGATCAAGTCGAATGAAGAGAAAACTATCAACTTTTTGATTGATGTTCCTCGAGAAAAGGCCATTCAAAATGGTTTCACGTTTGACAACTCTGACTTAACGTTACCAATTAATTTTTATCTTTAATAACCCTTTTCACCCAAATGAAAAGCCCGGCCGTTACCACCTGCAACAGTAACCCAAACACTTGGGTCAATACAGACCAGCCATAAACAGTAAATGGTTTAAAGTAGGTTGAGAATGGCAGGTTGCCAGCATATAACGTCAGTAGATTTAGAAGCAATGATAAAAACTGGGAGAAAAACAGTATGCGCCACATCTTCTTTGTCTCCTCCCTCATAATTAAGCATATTGATAGAGATATGCTTAATTGTACCAAAAAGTATATCAATACAGGGCCGTCAGAAATATACCAGTAATTTAACAACAAGGCGATACCGGCATACGGAAGTGCATTTAGAATGAGGCAAATGAGAGCTTTCATGAGTTTGTTGGACTCCTTCAACTTTGTGTGTTTTTCATACTAGCTTAATTTGTATGCCCATCATACTGTCCACAAAGACTTATACGCAATTAGTTCAGCTATTAAACTATTGGTTAAGTACTTAATTCGTCCCACCAATGCTCCGCGCCAATTGTCCAAAACCAGCCAGCGCCCCTTTTTGCACCTGTTCTGGCGATTCTGGCTCATCCTGTGCCAGCCAGACGCGCAGAATATTCGTGAAGCCACCGAGGGCAAAGGCCATGATGTAGTTCACTTCCTGATCGGTACCGGCGACATGCCAAGGCGCAGGAAACGCGCGGTAGTGAGCAACCGCGTCTTGCAGCCAAACCCCGTTCAAACGATCAAACAGACCTTGTCGAATCAATAAGCGAACAAGGTCTTTTTGCTGCCACCAGAAGTTGAAGAAATTTGCCATGGTTGTTTCAAAACTAATCGGTTCCTGATCGCGGGTGGCTTTTTGCAAACTTTCAAAATAGCCATCCGTCAATTGGGCACAGAGATAATCGATTAAGTCATCTTTTGTTTTAAATGCCCGATAAAAAGTCTTTCGTGAAAGATCTGCTGTCTGCACGATTTCCGTGATTGAGATATCAGCCACATCTTCGCGTTGCATCAACTCAATCAAGGCATCAACCAACCACTGTCTAGACTGCGCCGCCATTCGTTGTTTACCGTTCATCGCTCGCATCCCCTTATCTGACACAAATACTGCCAATTTGTAGCACTTGTCTGCAACCTATTGCCGCTTCTCTTAAGCCCCAGTATACTCAAAGTGCTCTCGAAAGTCACACATGTGTCACATAGACACAAACGTATCAGATGAAAGGACTGGATGCTATGACGCGTTTTACCAAAGCACTTTGCTTCATTGGCCTGACGATCGCGATGTTCATGGGAACCCTCGACACCACGATCGTCAATATTGCGATTCCAAAAATCATGACGGATCTCAATGGCTCGCTTGCTAATACGAGTTGGGTCATGACGATTTACACCTTAGCCATGTCGGTCTTCATGATTACCGCTTCGAAAATTGCTGACCGGTTTGGCCGCAAGAAAATCATGCTACTTGGTCTCCTTCTCTTTGGCGGCTTCTCCGCTGCTTGTATGACGGCGACTTCTCTGTCCATGCTCATCACCTTCCGTTTCTTCCAAGGTCTCGGTGGCGCGATCATCACCCCAATTGTCTTGCCTATGGGAATTGAGGTCTTCGGTAAAGAGAAAATCAACCGCGTTGCTTCCGTTGTCGGAGCAGTCACGGCACTAGCAGCGGCTGGCGGCCCGCCAATTGGTGGTATCATTCTGCAAGTCGCTTCTTGGCGCTGGATTTTCGGCATCAATGTTCCTTTAGCCATCCTTGCCTTCGTGCTCATTGCCGTTTGCGCAAAAGAATCCTATGATGAATCCCTCGCTGGCGGTATCGATTTTCCGGGGCTTGTCTTTCTAACGGCCGCGCTTGGCGGTGTCACATTTGGCCTGTTGGAAGGTCGCCAATACGGCTGGACATCCGTGCTGATTCTGACCAGTTTAATCGGCGGTTCCCTCGCCCTCATTGCGTTCATCGCCACCGAAAAGCGCGTGAAGAACCCGCTGTTGGAGCTAGATCTTTTCCGTGAAAAAACGTTGAGTGCCTCCAGCATTGTTTACTTCATGACCGGCTTTGCGTTAGTAGCACCGAGTCTGATTCTGAACTATTTCCTCCAAAATGTATTAGGCGATAGTCCTTTGCATGCCGCACTCATCATCATTCCAGTTTCCCTAACGATCATGATTGCCATGCCACTTGGCACCAAACTACTCGACAAAATCGGCGCTATTCCGGTTACCTTAGCTGGCATGCTGCTCATGGCTGCCAGCCTTTTCCTGCTGTCGCTCATCAAAACAGAGACAGCAACCGCCTTAATCGTGGTGCTGCTCGTCATTAACGGTTTCGGTTTTGGCTTCGCCTCAGTCTCAATGGTCGCCTCGGTCCGTTATCTACCCAAAAATAAAAGTGGCGTTGGTTCCGGTATTGTCAACGCAGCCCGGCAAATTGGTACCTGTTTAGGTATTGCGATTCTGGTCACCGTATTGGATACCAATATCGACACAGCAAAAACGCAGATTCATCATGCTGGCGACCAAATCATAGCGGCAAAAACCTTGTCGCCACATGTCAAAACAGTTGCTCACCAGCAGCTCGCTGCGGTCTTTGCCGGATCATCAACCCCGACAAAGCACCAACAGAAAAAGATGAGGCAAACCATCTCAGAAGCAGCCAAAGTTAAAACTAATCTACCAAAGCCCGCTGCTGGTAGTGATCTTCGCAAATTGTATGATGCCAGTGCAGGCTTACAACAAGGCAGTAACAAGTTGGCAAACGGCTCGGAAGCACTGGCAAAGGCGGCTCAACAAACCCGTTCACCGCTTTCCGCCAGTCTCGCACAACTAGGCTCGGGAGCTGCCACCATGGCGCAGGGACAAGCTGCCTTTTTGACCGGCATCAAACAAGTCGCCCAGAAACAAACCCTGCAAACCGCTTTTCACGACATTACCCAACGCAAAAACACCCGCTTAGCTCAGGCTTTTAGTCACACGTACCTGATTGGCGCTTTGATTGTCCTATGTCTATCACCAGTGGCTTTTTGGACGGATCGGCGGCTTGGCATGAATAATTCCCTTTGACTATTTCTCATCGCCTAGGAGAAATCAAAAAACATCAGCAATGCAGTTGCCCCAACCACTGCCTGCTGATGTTTTTTGAGTATGGACCAATTTTTATTTTTGACTGGGGCGAGTAAAGTTGTGAGTCATGCTCAATTGTGATTTAAGTCTGGTCCAACACTAATTTTGCCATCCTGAATCGACACTGATTCTGCTCCCGTTGCGCCGCCTTCATAATTTACCGTTGCATAGTTGATGCTACGAGTCAGTGCCACAGAATAAGTGTCAGTCCCGTGCGGTAATAAATAAGCTGCGACTTCGTCTGTATGGCGCTGGTCTAATAACCGAAAAACCTCAAAAACTTGATCAGGAATCTGGCTTTGATCTGCCTTTTTCGTAAAAATGGTCACACCGTTAGTATTCACACGTGCCATCTTTGTTTTTGATAGGAATAGATACATATTGTCATACAAGTCACCTGCTACCAACGATTGCTGGGTCAACTTAGCATCTTGCTTGACCAGTTGAGTCTGTCGCAGGGAGTACGCCGTGTTTCGATATAACTTTTCTCCTTGCAAGTGACTTAGATTTTCAACTTTGCCGCGAACATACGACTTGTTCTGAATGGTCACCAATTGATCATCTCGCACGGTAGCTTGATCGCCTGCAGTACTTTGCCAAGTGCCGGCCACTTCATTGAAAGTCAGTTGCTTAGTTGTCCCGTACTTGATTTTCCGCGAGTAAACATTGCCGCGATTGACGGTACTAGCATTACCCCCTGTCGTGTAAGCCATGATCACTTCATACAAATGATCGCCTTCAATGAGATAGCCATCATTACTAGGAAAAGTGTGACCATCCGCTTGTTGTGTATAGACCAAATCCGTTAATGCTTTAATCTGTTTGGTTGCCCCCATCGCTTTAAGCGTCGCATTCACTTGCTTCACTGTGACGAAGCGGAGTGTCTTAGGCTGTGCTTCATTTTTCTGAATAGCCTTTTTGATCGTGGCATAATCGCTCTGTTTGAAAGTAGCGACACTGTAAAATTTACCGGCATTCGTGATAGCAGGTGACAACTTGTTGTCCGGTTTTACTTGCTCGTTTTTCAAACTCCCCTGACTCGTTACCGTGGCAGAAACCGCCTCAGTTTCGCGCCACACTTGATCCTTTTGGTTTAAAACGGTCACTGTATGCTGCTTAACCCTGCTCACAACGTTACTCGGTTGACAAGCAGCCAGTAAGCTCAAACATCCGAGCGCCAACACTGCCACGCTCAACTTTTTGTTCATCATCATTTCTCCTTCTCCACGTCTAGGTGCTGTTGCTATTGTTACTGAGTCTAAGCTTCTATTATTCTTGAAACAATCGTGCCTCCTCGTTTTATCACACAGTATCATCCTAAAGATCAAACCAAGTATCTAGAGAAATATCTCACCGCTTTAAATCACGTGTCATGTTAGTTGTCTGCTGTTCATGCTCTTTCATTTTTTTACGAATACGCACATTAAAATTGTTGACATTTTCTGGAGAAGCCTCTAATATTCAAATCAACCATTAATAATTCATTCATGAAACCGATGATGTGGAGATCAAGATCATTGTGCGCGCAAAGAGAGTTGCCGGTGCTGAGAGTGCAATCGAACGCAGATGATTAAATGGACCACGGAGGGTTCTCCCGAAAGACTTCAAGTACGGAGAAACGTAAAGGCATACGTCAGTTGTCGGAGAGATGTTGGTCTCTCGCTAAGCGTGATTAAATGGGGATTTTTAGACAAATCAGATGCTATTATTTGTTGAAGTCTCGAATTAATCGAACTAAGGTGGCACCGCGGAAAATCCGTCCTTAACTTTTCAAAGTTATGGGCGGATTTTTTTGTGAGCGTGAGCCGGCGCGCTTAGGAACCGGAGTGTAAGCGGCTTGAAGCGTGATGGTCAGTCTTTGATCATTGCGATTCAGGTCCTTACACGCAGGTTTCTGCGCCAGCGAACGCGTTATCGAAGGAGGTCTTGGGTATGAATCAGACAAACGAGATTAAACGATGGCGATTTTTATATAGCTTTCAATCACTTAAAACTCACAATAATCCCTGTCAAAACACAATTTGGAGGCATTCATCATGATTAAACAAGCCATTGAAAAAGTCGTGAACCACGAAAACCTAACGTTTGAAGAAAGCGAAGCCGTTTTGGATGAAATCATGAACGGTGAAGCATCTGAGGTGCAAACTGCCAGCTTACTGACCGCGTTAACCGCCAAGAATCCAACGATTGATGAAATCGCCGGTGCAGCTGCTTCCATGAGAAGCCACGCGCTTGCTTTTCCCGAAACCAAGGATGTGCTTGAAATTGTTGGTACTGGTGGTGATCATGCCAACACGTTCAACATTTCCACAACCAGCGCGATTGTCGTCGCGGCAACTGGTACCCAAGTGGCTAAACATGGTAATCGCGCCGCTTCATCGAAAAGCGGGGCCGCCGATGTTCTTGAGGCTTTAGGGTTGGACATCAATGAAACACCCGCTGTCAGTTATGAAAGCCTGCAAGAAAACAATTTGGCCTTTCTATTCGCACAGGAATATCACAAATCCATGAAGTACGTTGCCCCTGTTAGAAAGCAACTTGGCTTCCGCACCATTTTCAACATCCTCGGGCCACTGGCAAATCCGGCACACCCAACTCACCAACTACTTGGGGTTTACGATGAAACCTTGCTTGAGCCATTAGCCAATGTCTTGAAAAAGCTCGGCGTCACCAACGCGATGGTCGTTCACGGCCGCGATGGTCTTGATGAGATGACCACCGCCGATGAAACCGCGGTGGTTGAATTGCAGGATGATCACTTAACGAAATACACAGTGACACCTGAGCAATTTGGCTTGAAACGTCGTCAGCGGGCTGATCTGGTTGGCGGTACACCCGAGGCCAACGCCGACATTACCCGGCGTATTTTAGCCGGCGATCACGGACCGCAACGCGACATCGTGTTGTTGAATGCCGGTGCAGCGCTTCACGTGGCTCATCCAGCATTATCCATTCAAGCAGGGATTGATTTAGCCGCTAAAACGATCGACGATGGCAAAGCCTTTGAAGAACTCAATCGCCTACTGGCTTTCTCCGACAAGCGTAAGGACGTGGTGGCATGATCTTAGATGATCTGGTGGCTGTGACCAAAATTCGTTTAGCGCATCACCAACGCCAACAGTCACTTGCTGATTTAAAACAAACCGTGGCCAAAATGCCGCGCAATCACAAGCCGGATTTTCTAACACGCTTAAAACAACCTGGCCTACACGTGATCGCTGAGGTCAAAAAGGCCTCGCCATCAAAGGGGACAATTGTCACAGATTTTCCCTACTTGGCGATCGCCAAAGCGTACGATCAAGCCGGTGCCGATGCTATCTCGGTCTTGACCGAACCCGATTATTTCAACGGCCACCTTCATTATCTAAAGGAGATCAGCCAACAAGTGTCGGTGCCAACGCTTCGAAAAGATTTTACGATTGATCCTTATATGATCTACGAGGCTAAGGCAAACGGGGCTGTCATTATTTTACTGATTGTTGCGATCCTAACCGATCAGCAATTGCGCGATTATCGCCAACTGGCTGAAAAACTCGGTATGCACGCAATTGTCGAGGCCTATACAGCCGCTGAGGTCACACGGGCACTACAGTCAGGTGCAAAGATAATCGGCATTAACAACCGGAATCTCAAAGACTTTCGAGTTGATTTCAACAATAGTTTGAAATTAAGAGCCATGGTGCCCGACAACATCCCCGTCGTTGCGGAAAGCGGCATTAAGACGCAGGAAGACGTTGAAAAACTGGCAGCAGCTGGCTTCAATGCCATTCTCATCGGTGAAACACTCATGCGATCTAACCAAAAGAGACAATTAATTGCAGCATTTAAAGAAAGAGCGTGAACTGGCGCGGTTAAGGAGGTTCCCAAAATGGTACTCGTTAAAATCTGTGGTCTCATGCATTCGGAAGATATTTTGGCAGTCAATACTGCTGGGGCTGACTTTGCCGGCTTTGTCTTCGCTCCCGGGCGGCATCAAATATCGCTTGAGCAAGCGTTGGCCTTAAACCAGTTGCTTCATTCCAAGATCAAGACCGTTGGTGTTTTCGTCAACGAGCCAGTCGCCGAAATTCTGGCTATCTATCAAGCAGGTGCCATTGATGTTGCACAGCTTCATGGGAAAAGCACCCCAGCCGAAATCACGCAACTTCAACAAGCCGGTTTAAAAGTGATCCAGGTCTTTGAACGCCAGGCCATTGATCTAACCTCAATGGCTGATTATTTAATGGTCGATAGCGGCAAAGGCAGCGGGCAACTACTTAACTTAAAAGCTATCCCCCACATCAGCCGACCCCTCATTTTGGCTGGCGGTCTAACGCCACTGAATGTGCGCCAAGCGGTTCAACTCGTTCAGCCCACGATGGTCGACGTCTCCAGCGGGGTTGAAACCAACGGCCATAAAGATGCTGATAAAATCACCCAATTCATTCAACAAGCAAAAGAGGAAGCCATCTATGAAGACACTAAACGAAACAACCCAACAGCCAACACGCGCCGGTCGTTATGGAAAAGACTTTGGCGGCCAGTATATTCCTGAAACCCTCATGACCGAGCTTGAAAAAGTCACTAAGGCTTTTAATGACTTAAAAGATAATCCTGAATTCAAAGCAGAATTAAATGATCTATTGGTTAATTACGCCAATCGCCCCTCGTTGCTTTATTATGCCAAGAACATGACCGAAGACCTTGGTGGCGCCAAAATCTACTTAAAACGAGAAGATCTAAATCATACCGGTGCACATAAGATCAATAATGTCATCGGTCAGGCCTTGCTTGCCAAACATTTAGGCAAAAAGCGCCTGATTGCTGAAACCGGTGCCGTTCAACATGGTGTCGCTACCGCCACCATTGCCGCACTCATGGGGATGGACTGTGAAATTTTCATGGGTAAAGAAGACACTGACCGTCAAAAGTTAAACGTTTATCGCATGGAGCTTCTCGGCGCAAAGGTTCATCCAGTCACAAGCGGATCAATGGTTTTAAAAGACGCGGTTAACGCCACACTGCAAGAATGGGCGAGTCGCAGTGATGACACTTTCTACGTGTTAGGTTCTGCAGTCGGCCCGGCGCCGTTCCCCGAAATGGTGAAACATTTTCAAAGTGTCATTTCAACGGAATCGAAACAGCAACTTCAGGCCAAAGAAGCTCGGCTGCCAGACATGGTCGTTGCCTGTGTAGGTGGTGGCAGTAACGCCATTGGAAGTTTTGCCGCTTATATTGATGATCCTTCTGTTCAATTAGTCGGCGTTGAAGCAGCCGGTAAAGGCGTTGATACCGACAGAACCGCCGCAACCATCGAACGCGGCTCCGTTGGCATTTTCCACGGCATGAAGTCCTTATTCATGCAAAATGAAGACGGCCAGATTGATCCGGTATATTCCATTTCTGCCGGCCTTGATTACCCCGGCGTTGGCCCCGAGCATGCCGCTCTCGCTCAGGAAGGCCGGGCGCAATACGTTGGCATTACCGACGACGAAGCAGTTGAAGCCTTTACCTACATTGCGAAACAAGAAGGCATTGTTGCCGCCATTGAAAGCTGTCACGCCATCGCCTACGTTGAAAAGATTGCCCCACAGATGGCAAAAGATCAAATCATTATCTGTACCTTGTCCGGACGTGGCGATAAGGACGTCGCAAGCATTGCCAAATACAAAGGAGTCGATGTTGATGAGTAAGTTAGCAGATGTTTTTAAAAAGCATAAAGTCTTTATCCCCTTCATCGTCGCCGATGATCCTGATTTTGAAACCACCGTCAAAAACGTGGTCGCACTTGCCAAAGGTGGCGCCGATATCGTGGAATTAGGCATTCCTTTTTCCGATCCAGTCGCTGATGGTCCAGTGATTCAAGCCGCCGACCTAAGAGCGTTCGCGGCCAACGTTCGCACCAAAACGGTCTTTGACATTGTTGAAGCCGCCCGCAAAGAAACCACGGTGCCAATCGTCTTCCTGACTTACTTGAACATTGTCTTCAAATACGGCTACGAAGCCTTCTTAAAACGCTGTGCGGATTTAAATGTCGCCGGCTTGGTGATCCCAGATCTGCCGTATGAAAGTCGCGATGAAATTGTGCCAATTGCCGAAAAATACGGTATCGATATTATTCCGTTAATCACGCCAACTTCCGGTCATCGAATTGAAAAAATTGCCAAAAGGGCCTCAGGATTTATCTATGTCGTTTCATCAATGGGCATTACTGGCGAACGCGATGAATTCTTTGCTGGCTTAAAGGCATTAGTCACAGAAATTAAGCAGTATACCAATGTTCCAACCGCTATCGGCTTTGGCATTCACACGCCTGAACAAGCGCAAACAATGGCAGGCATCGCCGATGGTGTCATCATCGGCAGCGCCATCGTTGATCTTGTCGCGAAGGAAAAACAACAGGCACCGGCTGCGATTGAAAAGTTTACTAAGCAGATCCGGGTAGCCGTTGATGCTAAAAAGCAAGTTTCGGTGAAATAATCGTGTGACCAAGATCAGCATTGTTCACATATAACTTCATTAAAGTAAGTATGTTGACGCCTTGTTAGCATCTTGTGTATAATTAAGTCGTTGAAAAGAGGCCACCGGGCGGTACCCCGATGACCTCAACGCGGTTCAGATGACAATTGGGTAAAAGCTAATCCTTGCGGTTAGCTTTTTTGATTATCGCATACGCTTTGGCGATACTGGTAACCAGTATGCTTAGCGCGATGATAATCGACGCCACATCCAGCGCGGCGAACCCCTTTCGTCTCCTAGTTTTGGCATGGCTCTCACCTCCGCGTCTCAAAAATGTTGAGGGGTGTGTGCCATCCAATCCGCTAGACGAAGAAAACAGGGTAATTAGTCCTTTCTCTAAGCCTAAGGTCAGTCTATAGATTTAAATGTATGTGGTCAATAAGTATTCTTTGATTGAAGGTTGCGGTTGCTGGCTTTCTTAAAAAACGAAAAATTGTTTTGGTTAAATTTTGTTCAGTGCCGATTTATTTATATGTCGCTTCTTGCAAAACAAAGAAAAAGCCACGAATCGTGCAATTAGTTTAGATTGCATGATTCGTGGCTTTTTGTATTTAAAAAACATCACTCGGCAACCTCACCAAGCAAAATCTTCCATATCCTCGGCATTCAGAATTCTTACCTGCTTACCTGAACGTTCAATGAGTTTTTCCTCGGCGAGTCGTTTCAAAGTGCGCGAGACCGTTTCCGGCGTTGTTCCGAGATAATCGGCCAATTGTGTCCATGCCATCGGAACTGTGACGGTGTCCTGGCCCGCCGCGGTACGCAAGTCCAGTAGGTAGTGGGTGAGCCGAACGTTGATCGAATCGTTACCCAAATAGCCGGCCTGTTTTTCCAGCGCCTGCATTTTACGGGCGTTTTCAGTCAGGAGTTGGAGACTGATTTGCGGCTGCTTGAGAAGCAATTGTTGAAAGTCAGTGGCACTGATGGTGCAGACAGTTGCCGCCGTCAGGGTTTCGGTATAGACATTCGGATTAGCGATATTGAGTAAGCCGGCTTCACCTTCATAATCACCAACACCATCAACCCGTAGCAGCTGTTCCTTGCCATTGGTGGCCAACTGGTAAGTTTTGAGTTTGCCGTGCGCAACCACCAACAAATGGGCCGCCGTATCAGGGCTGATCAAAACGGTTCCTTTTTCAACCTGGCGTTCGTGCGTCAACGCGTCAATGGCGGCACGCGCCTCATCATTTAAATTTTTGAATAACGGCACTACCGCCGTACAACTATGCGCCATGTTGCCACCTCCTAAACGCGTTCGCAGGCGCAGAAACCTGCACATAAGGACCTTGAACCTAAATGGCCAAAGCCCAGCCATTTAGGTTCAAGGCCGCTTATGCTCCGGTTTCTAAACGCGCCTGCTCACGCTCTGTCAACAAGCTTGATCAATCGTCATCTTCATCCTCGTCAAGCAATGCCCGCCCCGCCGTCACTTGGCGGCCAAGTCGAGTTTGCAAGCGCAGAATGCTTTGTTCATGCCAGCGCTGCAATTGTAACATATCTGCTGCCAATACAGCCTTGTTCTCCTTGTTGGCCAGCGGAATCGCCCGACTGACAAACAACTGGCAGGTATCGAGATCATTGACAACGGCGTCCAATTTCATATCATTCGTCCAAAAACGAAACGCTGGGTCTTCCTTGAGCATCGTGTATTCACCAAACTCCGCTGTCGTTGTCGGAAAATCTTCGCCTTGGGCAGCTAAATCAGCCACAAGGTCGTCAAAATGGTCTTGTGCTTGTTGCATTAGCTGATCTAACAGTTGCCGATCGATTTCACTGGCCACACCTCGTAAGGTCCCCCGAAACTGCGTCAGCTTGCGGATCAGCACCTGCAAGTTCGCCAACACGTGGCCACTCATCGCGCCAGCAGTTGGCACATGATGGTCATGGTCAGCCTGTTTAGCAGCAGCTGCTTGCTGTTCTTTAACTTGATCAGCGGTAATACTTTTCATTCCTGTCGTTACACTCATGTTCTTCTCCTCTTAACCGCGCTTGTTTATTTTTAAAAGCGTTCTATAGCATCGAAACCTCCTCCATAAGGACCTTGGGGGTAATTGGCTCAGCCACCACACCCAAGGCTGCTTATGCTCCGGTTTCTAACCGCGCCAGTTCTCGCTCTATGCTTCTTGACTGCGCACGTTCACAACGGTATAACCCAAGTCCGTGATCGTCTTTTTCAAAGCATCGGCGTTGGTCACGCTTGGATCAATCTGAGCCTTGACCTTGCTACTGTTAAACAAGGCTTTCACTGTTTTGACACCGGCTTGCTGGCCTAATGCGCCTTCAATTTTCTGCAAGCAACTTGGGCAGGTTAAACCATCTAATTGATAAACTAATTTTGTCATGTTAAAAATCCTTTCTTGTTTATTTACCTTCATTATTAACAGTTTGTGCTGCGGCGTCCTTGATCGTCGTCAAGTTTTGTAACTTTCGGGGGGTGTGCCGTAACCGTAAGGCATTCGCGATGACCAACAGAATCGAAATTTCGTGGAACAGCATCCCACTGGCCATATCAACTAACCCAATGAGCAAGCCGCTTAACAATAAGGCAACAGTTCCGATCGCAATGATAAGATTCTGTTTAATATTGTTGTCCATGCGTTTAGCCAGATCGAAAAGAACGCCGAGATTCGTCAGGCGACTGCTGGTTAAAATGACATCAGCAGTATCAATGGCCACATCCATCCCTGAGCCCATGGCCACGCCGACATCTGCTTGCGCCAGTGCAGGCCCGTCGTTGATCCCGTCACCGACAAACATCACCTTTTCACCATGCGCTTGCGCTGCCTTGATCGCCGTGACCTTGTCGACTGGTAGTAAACCGCCGTGGGTCTGGCTCAGTGGCAAATCCGCCATCATGTGTTCAACCGCAGCCTGCGAGTCGCCTGAAAGCACAACCGTCTTTTTACCGTTAGCTTGAAGGGTCGCCAACATGCCTGGGGTATCGGTGCGCAACTGATCACGTAAGCCGTAAACTGCAGCAAGTTTGCCGTCAATTGTCGCCACGACCAACGAAGCACCGCTTTTAATCACGTTTTGAATAGCAACTTGCTGAGCGGTGGTCAGTGGCTGCGTCAGACTCTTTTGGTTCCCAATACTAACGGTATGGCCAGCCACTTGCGCCTGCACGCCAATGCCCCGCGTGACTTTCACGTCGGTCACAGCCGGTGTTGTTTGCGGCTTTAGGTAGGCGACCAATGCCTGCCCCAACGGATGCGCCGTTGCTTGCTCAACCGCCGCCACCAGCTCGGCAACTTTGGCGTCATCGTTCGCCCAATATTGGGCCGTTGCAACGCTGATTTTGCCTTGGGTTAAGGTGCCGGTTTTATCAAACATAACCGTGTCAATCTGATCCAACTTGGTGGCCACATCCCCGCCTTTGATCAAAATACCGTGCTTAGCGCCAAAGCCTAAGCCGACAACATTGCTGACGGGGGCGCCAATCACCAATGCACCAGGGCAGCCTAATACCAAAATCGTAATGGCTAGTCGGACATTTTGGCTGATCAAACCAACGAGCAAAGCAATGATCAATACCAGCGGCGTATACCACCGCGCAAACTTTTGGATAAAAGTGGCGACTGGTGACTGTGCATCCTGAGCATCTTCAATCAAATCAATGATCTGTTGATAAACCGTGTTGTAGCCGGTTTTCTCAACTTCAATAGCCACCGTGCCATCACTCACCTGCGTGCCGGAATAAACCGTTGCGCCGGCCTGCTTGCTTTTTGCATCCGGCTCACCAGTGATCGCGGCTTCAACAACATTCGCCTGCCCACTGATCACTTTGCCATCAGCTGGTACCGTTTCGCCGGCCAGTACACGGACTTGATCACCAACTGCCAAGTCACCAACCGGAATCATGGTGCCATCCAGTCGCCGCGCGGTTTTCGGTGCCGCAGCCGCCAAGCCTTGAATCGCCGAACGCGTCTTCGCCAAACTGCGCTGCTCTAACCAGTCACCGAATAAAAATAGAAAACTGACCACAGCACTTTCAACCGGCTCACCAATCAACACCGCGCCAACCAGGGCAATCGTCACCAGCAACTCAATACTAATCTGCTTATACCGCAGCGCCGCCAATGCATTGATCGCAATCGGCAAGCCCGCCACCAAACTCGCCAACACCAGCACCCATGCCTGACTAAAAATCAGACCGCCTGCTGTCAGCACACCGCCAGCAATCATCGCTTCTTGTTTATGCGTCTGAATAAAATGCATCGCTAATCCCTCCATTTGAGACCAGTGTACCGAGGGATGAAAAAAGCTGCCTTGACGGTGATCAACTTTAGGGATTTGCCACACGATTATTCTGCAACCAGCATGTTTATGACGAAAAAAGCTGAAAACACGACGTTTATTTTTAAACTGACGAAGCATCATCAGTTTCAGTTACAATTAATTTGCTTAGTCTTGAAGGTATCTTGGTTGTTGGGGCTTAATTGCTGTCTTATCGAATTTCCTGCAAGATTTCATTCGTATACATAACAGATATTTGAGTAGTGGTCTTCTAGTATGACCAATCCTCAGCCATGATGATGCGTTAATTGGGAGATGATACTAAAATGAATCGCGATAAAAAAGTTTGGGGTGCATTGCTGATAGTGCTCTTTAACCGTAGCATCTTCAGATATATCGAAGCTCTCTGGACGAACAATATGATATTCGGGAATGTGCTCAAGGGGTTAAGCGCTATCGTAACCTGCGCGGCAATCTATGTATTAATAAGATGTTTGCATGAAAAGTATGCGTCTAATCCAAAGCTTCATGCCCGTAAGCATCAGTAGCGACAAGATTATCAACAGCGCATTATGCTACCTGTTTCTTAAGCTTCTACAAATTGGAGAAATGTTTGAATAAACTAAAACAGCTGGTTATCGGGATCATTCTATTTATACCATTCTTATTCCTTGCCTCTGGAGTCTCCCTAGTTGACTGCTTTTTTGAAGGTGTCTTATTAAACTGGCTATTTATTGTTATTGCGGCCAGTATCTCAATACCATCACTTCTATTCATTGATCGTCATATAAAGCCTTCTTCAACGCAACAACTTAATCAGCCACTCAAAGCACGTTATTTTTATATGGCGGTCATTTGGACCATTTTCATTGTTGTTTTAACAATAACACTCAATAATCTGCCATTTCTCCCGGCTCCCACTGACAATGTGTTGCAGTCGTCAACTGCAAAAGTATTAACTGGCCCATCGCGCTGGCCAATGATTATCTCTCTGTGTTTCTTAACCCCGATATGCGAGGAACTCGGATTTAGGGGCGTTATCCAAGATTATTTGGCAAATATTTTTGGCTATTGGCCATCAGTTCTCATAACCTCGCTCATTTTTGTTTTTCTCCACGGATTGGAGATTGTTGCTTCATTGTGCTTACTTCTTTGTGCAATTGGTTTTAGTCTTATCAATCGGGCTTCTGGAACAATAAAAACAAGCATTGTATCACACATGACTTATAACATTATCGTGACAATACTAGTCATGCTGCGATTGTGAATCTCGGGAAAGAAAAAAGACACTTCCGTCGCAGACACACTTGAAGTCAGTCTCTTGGGAACGCCGGTTGCTTACGGGAACGCGGTTGGGCCATAATTCACAGCCACCAAATAAAAGGACAAACAATTTCTGCAGCAATGTCTATAAGTGCGGAAATTGTTTGTCCTTTCATTTGGGTAGTCTATTGGAATTTTAAAGATACCAGTGCCAAGGCGGAGCAATCGTAGGCCAGATGGGGCTCAGCCGTGCAAACAACACAGCGACGGGCTGTGGAGCTGATTTTGTTAGGCGACTTCGAGACCGCGGGCTTTGCGGGCTCGAAGCGCCGTCACAGCGTTCCAGCCCCAGCTGGCCGGAGATTGCGGAGTTTGGCACGGCAAGAGAATTTTAGCCCAGCACCTTCCTACGATTATTCCACATCTAATGAATCACAAATCCTACGAGGGAATGATGCCCCACACTTTTCGAGAAGCAGACTTTTTAGTTCCACCGAACTCTCTGATCACTTTGAATGAAATAGCTAACAAAGGCGTTTCTACAAACAACCGTTCCCAAATGTATTAAAATCTGATTAACCCCATGTGGTAATATAGAAGTATTCAAATAAAGGAGGACGCGTCAGATGCCAGAAGAACAACCAATGGTCCTATTTAAGGACGTTGAGAAAGTTTATCGAGGCGGAAATGTCGCGGTCGAACATATCAACCTTGAGATCCATAAGGGGGATTTTGTCTGTCTCATCGGGACGTCTGGTTCCGGGAAGACAACGACCATGCGGATGATCAACCGAATGCTGGAGCCCAGCGGCGGCCAGATCCTGTTTAACGGCAAAGACATTCATAAAATCGATGCCGTTAAACTACGTCGGCAAATCGGTTATGTCATCCAGAATATCGGCCTCATGCCACACATGACGATCTATGAAAATATCACCATCGTGCCAAAGCTGTTAAAGTGGCCCGAAGAAAAACGCCGGGAAAAAGCCAAGGAACTGCTCGATTTAGTTGAACTTCCAGAAGACTATCTTGATCGCTATCCTTCCGAACTTTCTGGCGGCCAACAACAGCGTATCGGAGTTATCCGTGCGCTAGCAGCCAATCAGGATCTGATTCTGATGGACGAACCATATGGCGCCTTGGACCCCATCACTCGTGAAGCTTTGCAGGAACTGATTAAGAACTTGCAAGAAAAACTCGGTAAAACCGTGGTCTTTGTCACCCATGACATGGACGAAGCTTTGAAACTCGCAACTAAAATCGTGGTCATGGATCATGGGCATATTATTCAAAACTCGACACCGACAGAACTCTTAACCCATCCGGCCAACAAATTCGTCGAAAATCTTGTCGGGCAAGACCGACTTGTTCAAGCGCGGGCCGATGTCACCACCGTTGAACAAATCATGCTTAAAAACCCAGCCGCCATCACACCAGGCAAATCTTTGGCTGAAGCGATTCTGCTGATGCGCAAACGCCGCGTTGATACGCTGCTGGTCACAGATGACGAGAATCATCTTAAAGGTTTCATTGATCTTGAATCCCTTGAGACGCGTTATCAAAGTGCCACTAGTGTTGGCGATATCATTAAAACCAGTATTTTCTACGTGAATAAAGACTCACTTTTGCGTGATACCGCTGATCGCATTCTCAAACGCGGGCTTAAATATGTCCCTGTTGTCGATCATGATAAGAAACTTGTCGGCATTGTCACCCGAGCAGCCTTGGTCGATGTTGTTTACGACACTATCTGGGGCGACAACGATGACAAATCTGACGATAACGACAGTGACCAAGCTGATAGCGATACCGAAAATACCGCTTCAGCAACTGCTGCTTCGGAAGCGCCTGCTAACAGTGACACGCCTAAGGAGGTGTGACCATGTTCGCATTTCTAAACGCACATGGCAGCGAGCTAATCACCAAGACTTGGGAGCAGCTCTACATTTCCGCCATCGCACTGGGTCTTGGCGTGCTGGTAGCCGTGCCGCTGGGCATTGTGCTGACACGTTTTCCTAAAACGGCGAAAGTTGTCATCGGTCTAGCCAGCATGTTACAAACGGTGCCATCGCTGGCGTTGTTGGCCTTAATGATTCCAATTTTTGGGATCGGCAAGTTGCCGGCCATTGTGGCGCTGTTCATCTACTCGCTGCTACCGATTCTGCGTAATACTTATATTGGCATGGAAGATGTCGATCCGGTTTTGATTGATGCTGCTAAAGGCATGGGCATGACGGCCTTGCAATCAATTCGACAAGTCGAAGTGCCGCTGGCGATGCCAGTCATCATGGCCGGTGTGCGCCTATCCGCCATTTATGTCATCGCTTGGGCAACCCTCGCATCGTACATCGGTGCTGGCGGCCTTGGGGATCTCATTTTCAACGGCTTGAACCTCTTCCAGCCGGACTTAATCATTGGCGGGACGATTCTAGTTACCATCTTGGCACTCTTGGTTGATTGGCTGCTGGGCCGGCTAGAACATCGGCTGACCCCAGTAAGCGAACAGGCCTAGGAGGTGGCGAGATGAAGATATTCAGAAAAATGCTCCTATCGCTGTTCCTCATCCCCGTCTTGCTATTAGGCGGCTGCGGCTTTCCCGGACTGGGCGGCTCTGGTAATGACGGTACTGTGCGGATCGCTTCGCAAACCAGTACTGAATCGCAGATCATGGCAAATATTATTGCCGAACTCATTAATCATGAACTCGGCTACAAAACGACTTTGGTCAACAACCTGGGTTCTGGTACCGTGGTGCATCAAGCGATGATTCGTAACGATGCTGACATCAGTGCTACCCGTTACACTGGGACCGACATTACCGGTACCTTAGGCATGAATCCCGTCAAGGATCCTGCCGAAGCTACGGCGATTGTTAAGCGCGAATTCAAAAAGCGTTACGACCAGACTTGGTACCCGTCTTATGGTTTTTCCGACACTTATGCTTTCATGGTGACCCAACAGGAAGCCAAAAAGGACGGTTTGAGCACCATTTCCGATTTAAAGAAAGTCGCTTCGCGTTACAACGCGGGCGTAGATTCCAGTTGGATGAACCGCAAAGGCGATGGTTATAGCGACTTCACCAAAATGTATGGGTTCGATTTCAAACGAGTCTACCCGATGCAGATCGGACTGGTTTACGATGCGGTCGAAGCCAACAAGATGCAGACGGTCTTAGGTTACTCAACAGACGGCCGCATTCGCAGTTACAACTTGAAAGTGCTGAAGGATGACAAAAAGTTCTTCCCACCTTATCAATGTTCGCTCGTCGTCAACAACAGCTTTTTGAAAAAATACCCGAAACTCAAGCCGCTGTTACATCGGTTAGATGGCAAAATCAACCTGAAGACGATGCAAGAGCTGAATTATCAAGTCGATGATCAACTGCTTGAACCGAACGTGGTCGCGCAAAAGTTTCTTGCCAAACACAACTATTTCAAAGGAAGTGACGACTAATGGCCAACATGGATACCTGGCAGCAATTCTGGTACTATCTTGCCAATAATGGCTCGTATGTGCTGAGTCAGTTTGCTCGCCATTTTCTGATCTCAATTTATGGGGTGTTAATCGCCGCCATCATCGGGATTCCGATCGGGCTGGCAATTGCGCGGCACCGGACATTAAGTAGCACGGTGATTGGCATCGCTAACGTCATTCAGACAATTCCTAGTCTGGCGATGTTGTCGATCATCATGCTTGGCCTCGGGCTGGGTGTGAATACCGTCATCGTGACTGTTTTCCTCTACTCGCTGCTGCCGATCATCAAGAATACTTACACAGGCATGCAAAATGTCGACAAGAACTTGATGGATGCGGCTAAAGGCATGGGCATGACCCGTTGGCAATCGCTGTACATGGTTGAAATTCCTTTGAGCATGTCTGTCATTATGGCCGGCATTCGCAACGCGCTGGTCGTGGCCATTGGGATCACCGCCATTGGTGCCTTCGTCGGTGCCGGTGGTCTGGGCGACATCATTGTTCGCGGCACCAACGCAACCAACGGCGGCGCCATCATCCTTGCCGGTGCATTGCCAACCGCGTTAATGGCGATCATCTCTGATTTGGTACTGGGCTTCTTGGAGCGCCGCTTGGAACCAAAAGGCAAAGCAGAGTCTTAAAATCGTCTTGAACCTTATTTAACCCTAAAGACGGCCATTGCTGGTCGTCTTTTTTTACGGCCCTTAAAGGTTCCTTTAGCAAAAAGCCATGTTTTCATCGTCCTTTTTCAACAAAACCGCCACTGAGTCGGTACGAATCCGTCTCATCCCTTCGGTAAGCTTTTGCTATTGGCTGTTATGAAAGCAGTCAAATGATCGAAGGGAGTCTTACTTATGAGTATCACTTTTTTGGCCATCGCCGCCAGCCTCTTAACAGCCGGGAATCCGCAACCGGCCAAACCGTCGACGTCTGCCGTTCCCATCTCGACCAGTCAGGTCCAACCGCTGGCAGCTCCAACCCCTGATTCTTGGCAGGCGGCCATCACGCCACACCATGCCACACCAGTGCACGAGGAGCCTGCCAGCTTACCGGAACAAAATCTGGATCAGAAAGTCAAAACTTCACGGGTAAAACCGAGCCGTTATTCAAAGTGAGTCTCGTTAAGAACATCGTGACAGTCTGTTGTAAAAATTAACCTAGTTACCTTTCCTTCCACCATCAAGATTTTGATGGTGGTTTTTTTTGAAAATGATAGCCACCTGCCATCTTTGTATTGCTTCTTTTATAGACATTGTGCCAGTTACAACATCGTAGACGCTCCCTGTTAATTTTCAATATGCTCTTGACAAGAATATTCACAACTTCTAATATATGCGAATGAACGTTCATTCCGGAGGAGAAAAAATGAAACCCATCGCCACCCCAGATCCAATCATCGCCCAAGCAGTCAAGCTGTTTGCCGAACGCGGCTACGCGGAAACCAATTTACCGTCAATCGCCAAAGCTGCCAATGTAGCGGTTGGCACAATTTATCGTCACTTTAAGGGTAAAGAGGATATCCTTAACACCGCGTTTACTGACATCATGCATTATTTTCACGACTCACTGGCTGACGCTGCCAACTGCAACGTCAGTGATCCCGAATCAACTTTCAGCCACCTCTTTGATGCCGCTGCACTGACCATGCAACATTACCCAACTGAACTGCATTTTATTGAACAAAATGTGTTTAATGAAGCGCTACGCCCAGAGAGTCGTGCTGCTCGCGACCGTGTTACCACATTGATTAGCAATATGCTGATGGAAGGTCAGGAACACGGTGTCATTGTGAAAGCAGATGTTCGCACCCAGTTAGCTATTTTATACGGCAGCATCGTCAGCATGATTGACATCGTTTGGGTCCAACAACAACTTCAAGGCCATGTGCCCGATCAAGATCAGTTAGCCCTTGAGCTAAAAAATCAGATCTGGAACGGCTTAACCTGTGAAAGGAGTATCTTTCAATGAAAAATCTTCGTCATCGTCACATACCGGCCCTTATTTTCTGGCTAATCGTCATCATCATGACCTTAATCACCATGCCAGATGTTTCCGGCATCGTCCGAGACAAAGGCGCCTTATCGCTGCCGAAAAACGAAGAGAGTCAAATTGCCGCAAACATTGAAAAGAAAGCCAACAATAATCAGAAGGTTCGCTCTTATGCACTGGTTTTCAACAATGGTGACAAAAAACTGACTGCCTCGCAAAAACAAGCCATTGATCAAACTCTCAAGAACCTTAAGAGTACCGGTGCTGTCAAAATTATCAACGTCACACAAGCATCTGACAACGCCGAAACTAAGAAACAGCTAGACGCCAAAGACGGTACGACTCAGATGGCGTTGGTCGATGTGAAAGCCCAAGGGCAAGTCGGGCCGCAAACGCGCAATTTAGAAAAACAAATCGAAACTAGCAACGTCAAAACCTATGTGACTGGCAGTGATGTCTTGAACGACGACTTTGCGACCGTCACTGAAAAAGGGATTCAGAAAACAGAAATCATTGCGGCAATTTTCATTTTCATTGTGCTCATCATTGTCTTCCGTTCCCCGATCGTCCCGCTCGTGTCGCTGCTCACCGTTGCCATTTCCTTCATGACTTCCTTGAACATCATCATGAATTTGGCGGACAAGTTTAACTTTCCAATCTCAAACTTTACTCAAGTCTTCCTAGTGGTTGTCCTTTTCGGAATTGGGACCGATTATAATATTTTGCTATACGACGACTTCAAGGCCGCCCTTTCACAGGGCATTCCACGAACGAAAGCTGCCGGGGTTGCCAGACGTTTTGGTGGGCGAACGATCCTGTACTCTGGTCTCTCAGTTCTAATCGGCTTCTCCGTGCTCGGCCTTGCCAATTTCAAGTTCTATCGTTCCGCAGTTGGCGTGGCCATTGGTGTCTTGATCCTCTTGACCGTGCTGCTCACGCTCAACATGTTCTTCATGGCCACTTTAGGCGAAAAGCTCTTTTGGCCAAGTAAGAATCTCAACGGTCATAGCACCAGCCGACTGTGGCACGGCCTGTCCAAAATGGGCATCGCTCGACCGCTCATCACCCTCGGGATCATTGGCATCATCGCAGTGCCATTTTTGCTGAATGCCAACCAAACCTTGAATTTCAACAACGCGGATGAACTGCCGGAAACGTTACAATCCAAGGTCGGTTATAAGCTGATTCAGGATCATTATTCAAAAGGTATGGCCTCACCAACAACCATCTATATTCAAAGTAAGCAACCGTTGAATACACAAACGGTTCTTGGTACGATTGATGACCTCACAACCTACCTGCAAAAGGAGAACGGCGTTAAGACAGTTGCCTCTGTGACACAACCAGGCGGCAGTCAGATTAAGTCGCTCTATCTCGACAATCAACTCCAAACGATTAATGCGGGCCTGATAGACAGCGTGAAAGGGTTGAAGCAGGTGCAAGCAGGCCTTAGCTCAGCCAATACGCAAATTACAAATGCTGATGTCGCCGGCAGCACGCAACAAGTGCAGACCCTTGCTAATGGCACCAACACCCTTTCATCCGGCGCCTCCAGTCTTAACAGCGGAATCGGCCAGTATACTTCCGGCGTTGCATCGTTAAACACCGGGATTGGCCAATTAAGCAGCCAGCTGCCGGCCCTGAGTTCAGGGGTGAACACCTTAAGCACGAGTTCGACCCAACTAGCTAAGGGCATGGATCAGCTTAGCGGGAATAGTACGGTACTCGCCAGCGGGATGAATCAACTTAGCGACAAATCTGGTGAGTTGACTAGCGGGATGAACAAGCTCGCCAGCCAAGTTCAGAACTTGACCGGCAGTGCTCAGCAAATCGTTACCTTAATTAACCAACTTCCCAATGGCAGTCAACTGACACAGTCAATTCTAGAAGAAATCGCCAAGTTTTCAGGTGGTGTGCAACAGCTGACGAACGGTACCAGTTCGCTTGGCGATGGCATCAAAACGCTGAACAATGGTACGACAGCCTTAAACAGCGGCATCAGTACGCTCACCAGTGGCACCCACCAACTGAGTAGTGGGATTGGTTCCTTAAACAGCCAAGTACCGAGTCTTGTTTCCGGTGTCAACCAACTCAACACGGGGTCCTCACAGCTCGCCGGGCAAAATGGCACCCTCAATAGTGGCGCGGCACAAGTTGCCAGTGGTGCCGATCAGATCAATACCGGTGTCCAAACCCTGAACACAAAAGTGAAGGCAATCTCCGAACAAGTCACCACCATGCAAAGCGGCTTAACCTCGGCAGACAAAGCACTCGGCACGATTGCAGACGGCAGCACCAGCATGAAACAATACCTGACCGAGTTGCAAAAGTCGTATCTGGGGAAGAAGTTCTATATCCCTAACGCCACTTTAAAGAGTAAAACCTTCAAGCCTGCGTTAACGACCTACATGTCTGATGGCAACAAGATTACCAAATTGACCGTTGTTCTAAAGGGCGATCCCAGCACAGATGCTGCCGCCAAACAGATCGAAGCGATTAAAACTGACATGACGGCCAAATTAAAGCACACGCCGCTAGCCGATGCAACAGTCGCGGTTGGTGGCCAAACTTCACAAACCGCCGACCTGCAAAAACTGGCTAATGGCGACTTTGAACGAACCGCCGCGATCATGATTATCGGTATCGGCATCGCCCTCATTTTCGTCACCCGGTCCTTGATTCAACCTATCAGCATTATCTCAACGTTGCTGTTGGCCTACGTCACCTCGTTAGGCATCACCAAACTGTTCTCAACTTACGTGCTTGGTCGCGACATGCTGACGTGGAATACACCGTTCTTCACCTTCATCATGCTCGTTGCCCTCGGCGTTGACTACAGTATCTTCCTCATGGTGCGCTACCGTGATAACGCCCTCGAAGGCGGCACCATGACGCATCGGATTGCCAAAGCCGCTAGCGTCATCGGTGCGGTTGTCATCTCCGCTGCCATCATCCTAAGTGGTACCTTTGCCGCGATGATCCCATCCGGCATTACAACCCTGATTCAGGTCGCGCTGGCCGTCATCATCGGCCTGATCCTCCTCGTCTTCCTGCTCCCACTGGTCATGTCCAGTGTCATCAGCCTGACTGACAAGCAGATGAACAAAAATAATCATCCGCAAGGCTCCGGCCCACATGACGACAATGATCATGCGTCACCAAAAAGCCCTAAAACACCAACGCCAAATGGCCCAAACTCAAGCCATTCAGCAACACCGGCGGAACCGCGCACGTCACAGAAACCGCGTGTTCATTTAGCGGCTGTCCCACCTGATTCAAAAAAATAAACGGGTTGCACGCACACTCTCTCCGTTGAGACCTAACACCTGTAGTTTCCAAGACTGCAGGTGTTTTTGTATCTGTTTAGAAAGCTATATGAATCGGTTGTTGCCATGAATCTGATGCTGTTATAAGTTGAAGCCATCTCGGCAGTGGTTTAATAAAGATAACACTAGGGGATGTCGATCATGCGCTCAAACAAATCAGGCAAACTACTATCATTAACCATACTTTTCATTTTTGCCTTTTTTCTGCTTTCTGTTGTGTGGACCTTGCGCTCAGATACAAAGATAGCAAGAATTGTCCCTCTCATCC